>Ga0265294_10000043_pt1 | contig 132300 bp, 138 predicted proteins | sample MunlanPumphouse3_FD_192504 | JGI IMG/M metagenome (GOLD analysis project Ga0265294, IMG submission 192504) | Groundwater microbial communities from a municipal landfill in Southern Ontario, Canada - Pumphouse #3 | ecosystem: Environmental > Aquatic > Deep subsurface > Groundwater | place... | reverse complement strand
ATTAGAATATTAAATCAACTCTAAAAAAAATGAGTTATTTCACACTTTCTAAATTTATTTCGGTTGGTGTTTGTTGTGGGAGTATTGTTTTTTGAGGGATTGGTGGTTGGTGGTTGGTATTTCGGAACTTGAAACTTGGTACTCAAGCTTCTTGGTGGTTGTTGTAACTTTTGCCTTAAACAAGTTTAAGGTTCCTAAGAGTATTTTTGTTGTTGTTTTTGCTATTCGGAACTTGAAACTTGTTTCAAGCTTTTCTACGGTTGTTGTAACTTTAAAAGTTATTGCAGCTTTTGCTTGAAACAAGTTTCAAGTTCCGAAAGAGATTGTTATTTTGTTTGGGTGGTTTTTGTTGTTGGGTTGCTTGAAACAAGTTCAAGTTCCGAATTAGTTTTAGGTTCTTAATACAAAAAAGGTCAAAGCAGATGGCTTTGACCTTTTTTTGAGTTTAGTAAAGTTACTATTGTTACGCTTTCAAATTAGAAAGTGTATGCAATTTGTAATCTTCCTTTGTAATCTGTTTCTGTTTTAGTGTTAGTAGAATCAGTTTTTAACTCACCTTGACCAAATCTAACATATGAAGTTAGGTTTGAAGACATTTTGTAAGTAAGTTGTGCATAAATCTCAGTATCTTTTTCTTTGTTAGCATCTACGCCAGTAACTTCATTGTATTTTTTAGTTACATAGTTTGCTGAAACATGAACTGAATCCATAGCTTGAACACCTACTACAAATTGGTGATAAGTAGATTTTGCTTCACCGTCAGCTCTTACGCTCCAACCTTGCATAGTTGTAGCTGCATCGTTATCTAGTGCAATAATACCACCTTCTTTACCTGTTCTTGCGAATGCATATTTAGCATCTACAATTCCAGCTTTTGCAGTTAAAACAGCATTAACCATATTGTGGTTGTTTGTATCTGAATTTGCACCTAAAGCTGTATCAGAATCAAATTTTAAAGCAGTATATCTTAATGCTGCTCCTAATTTAACTGCATCTAAATCTAAGTTAGCTTTTGCACCTAAAGTGTATGTTTTGAAGATTTCATCTAAGCTTAAGTACCAAGCGTCTAATGCAACTGGTCCTACATTTGCCATAACACCTGCAGTCCAAATATCATTTGCACCTACATTGCCACTAGCAGCCATACCATTTAATGCAGTATGAAGGCTACCTGATTCATTTAAGTTAGTTTGGTTAAAGTAAGCACCTGCTAAAGTAACTGGTCCTACAGTAGTAAGAGCTAAGATACCTGTACCTGTTTGCTCATTTCCATCAATTTGTTGTGCTTGTGTCCAAGGAGTAGTTAACCCTTGTTTACCAACATTAACAGTTGTGTTTGCAATTCCAGTGTAACTGAAATATACATTTGTTAAAGAAACTCCTGCATCACCATCAGATTGATCAGTAGTATCTGAATTAAAAAAACCATTAGCTTGAGAATTTTCTCCTACTAAAAATCTTGTGTTTAACTTAACATCATCATTAATTTTAGATGATACATTTAAACCAATTTTATAGTTGTTATCAGTTCTTGATTTACCATCTTTAGTATTAACATCATTATATCTATAAACTACAGATCCTGATACTTCTACATCTTTGATTGCTTCTTCTAAAGGTTTTGCGTTAGCAGTTGTTAAACCAGCTACTGCTACTGCAGCAACTAAACTCATTTTTACGATTTTTTTCATTTGTTCTCCTAAATTTCGAAATTAAGTCAGTATTATCGGAGCGCGCGAACTCATATTTTTGCTTTTAAAGCAGAAAATACCTTTTCCGATACACCGTTACGGCAATTCTACACAAGATAATTTTAAAGTTTTCTTAAATTGAAGTATTTTTGTGATTTATGAAGCTTTTTTAAGTTGATATTAAGAAATGTGTCACTTTATTGGTGACTGTTTGTTTTTATTGTAAATCTTGCAACTAGACTGGTCGAAATAAATTTCGACTTCCGAAGAGTGTGTTTTTGTTTTTCGGAAATCGAAACTTGTTTCGATCGGTGGTGGTTGTGGGAAGTTTGTTGTTATTTTAAATTTTGCAACTAGACCGAGTACTGCGTTTCGGTTTCCAAATGTTTTATTGATTTAACATTTATAACATTACTGTTTTAATGATTTTTTTAAATCACTTACAAATTCGCTAATGTCGTCATGAAGTGCTTGTAAGTCTTCTTCATGTTCGACTTCATCGGCTAAGATTTGGCTTACTATGTCATAGGTTACTATATCTTTATTTCTTGTGAGTTCTAAAATGCCACTGTATGTTTGAATAGCACATTGTTCCCCTTTAATAGCGTCTTGCAATATGGCTACTACATCAAAGTTATTGGGTGTTTCATATTGGCAATTAGAGTGTTTAAACCACTCTTGTGGGTTTAAAAGTGGCGTTCCACCTAATTGTAAGATTCTGTCTGCTACCATGGTTGCATGTCTTAGTTCATCTGCTGCGTGTTGGTTAAGTTCTACAATAGCTGCATCTTTCATAATACCTTTTACGACTTTGCTTTCAATAAAATATTGATAATACGCCAACCACTCATCAGCATAAGCTTTATTTAAAACTCTTATTAGCTCTTGAACTTCTATGCCTTTAATAATTGAATTCCCTACTCGTGCCATGTTGTTTCCTTTATTATGATTTTATTGTATTTAAATATTTTATCTGATGGCGTTTTAAATGTCAATGGGAAAAAGGTGGTCTTTGTTGATGTTAGGGGTTAGGGGTTTTGTTTTGTTCAATTTATATGATGATGGCTCGTAGTACCGACCGAAATAAATTTCGGTTTCCTAAGAGTGGAGTTGTTTTTCTTTTTCGGAAATCGAAACTTGTTTCGATCTGTGTTTGTTCTGGGAGTATTGTTTTTGAGGGATTGGTGGTTTGTGGGGTTTGTTGTTATTTTTACTTTTGCAACAAGACTGGTCGAAATAAATTTCGACTTCCGAAGAGTGGAGGTTTGTTGTTGTTTTTGCTTTTGCAACTAGTTTGGTCGAGTACTGCGTTTCGACTTCCGAGGGGGGGTTTTACTTGGCACTATTATTCTATTTCTATAGATTTTATCAAATCTATGATTTTAGAATCAGAGACATTCTCTTGGTCAGACTTTGAGTAGATTGTTAAAAGATATATCTTTGATGTTTCGGTCACACAATAAGTTAGGACTCTAAAACCACCACTTTTGCCTGTAGGTACACTTGAGTTTGGAATTCTAATTTTATAGCAATTTTCGAAGAGATGAGTACCCAAATAAGGGTCTGTTTCTAGTTGAATTACTAATGATAAAATATCAACTTTTATTTTTTGGTATCTTTTAGAAAGTTTTTTAGTATTTTTCTTAAACTCAGCTAGAGCTAAGACACTATAGTTCATTTAAAAAATCTCTTGCTAATTGAGGTTTAGTAGTGCCATTTTTTACTTGCTGCAATTCTATTAACGATGATTTAATGCTATCCATAACATCTATACTATCAGAATCTATTTTTTTAACAGAGACACCATCATTTTTAAAATGCTGCAACATCCAAAGAATTTTATCAGCAATGCTACTATCTTTAATTTCAATATTTAATCTAGTCATAAGCCACACTCCTTTGTTTTTAATATAATGATTATACACTAAAAATGTTAAAGCAATTATAACATAGTATTTTTTTGGTGGTTGGTGGTTTGGGGTTGATGGGGGTTGTTGTTGTTTTTGTTGTTGTTTTTGTTGTTGCTTTTGTCTTAAATAAATTTAAGGTTCCAAAGAGGTTTTAATCTCCTTATTGTGGGACTAAAGTCCCACCTTTAAAGAATAAATTTGAAATTACGAATCTGATATTTTCTTTACTATTTGCTCGGGTAAAAGCCCTAAAGACTCTTCCACATCTTCTGTGTTACCGTGTTGTATGAAAGCGTCTTCGTATTCGAAGGTGGTGAGTTCTATTTGGATTTTTTCATCGTTTAAAAATTCTAATAGTGCACTTGCAACGCCTCCTTGTTTTTGGGAGTCTGAAAAAACATACCATTGGGTATATTTTTGGCTTAATTGTGTTAGGAACTCTTTATCTAAGGGTTTTACGAAACGCAAATCCAGTATGGCTATGTCATCTTTATGCAATTGTGCGGTTTGGTAGGCTCGTGCAACTCCTGCTCCGTATCCTATGAAGAGTTTTTGGCTGTTTGCTTCTTTTAAGAGTTCGGCTTTTCCTGTTTGAAAAGCAGTGGGTGCAAAAGGAAGTTTAGCAAAGGCACCTCTTGGGTATCTTACTGCACATGGGCTTGTGGCTTCGTAGGCGTATTCTAGGGCTAAGTTTAGTGTTTCATTGTCTCTAGGAGCACATAAAATCATATTGGGAATAAAGCGTAAAAATGAAATATCGAATGCACCTTGGTGTGTTTCACCGTCATTTCCTACAATTCCAGCTCTGTCAATGGCAAAAACTACGGGTAAGTTCATTAGACAAACATCGTGAACGATTTGATCAAACCCTCTTTGTAAAAAGGTAGAGTAAAGTGTAATAAAGGGCTTAAAACCCTCTTTTGCCATGGCTGCCATGGAAGTAATTGCGTGTTGTTCTGCAATAGCTACATCCCAAAACCTTGTTGGAAACTCTTTTATAAGTTTATCTAAACCTGTGCCACTTGGCATGGCTGCAGTTACACCTACAACATTGTCGTGCTTTTTTGCCAATTGCAATAAGCTTTGTGCAAACACATCCGTAGCGGAGGGTTCTGATACTTTTTTAACAAACTCTCCATTTTGAGTATTAAAAGGACCAACCCCGTGCCAATGTTCGTGATGCCCTTCTGCAAAGTTATACCCTTTTCCTTTAACCGTTCGAGCATGAACAATTACGGGTTTGCCCATATCTTTTGCCAGTTGCAAGGTTTCAATTACTTCTTCTATATCGTGTCCGTCAATGGGTCCAATATAGTCAACGCCCATCTCTTCAAAGATAATTCCAGGAGTAATTAGCTTTAAGCTGTCTTCCATTCTTTTGGCAATATATGTAGCCCCATCAGGAAAGTGGTTTCTTAAAATTTTGTCAACTCGCTCTTTAAAACCTTGGTAAAACTTACCTGCAAGAAGCTTACTTAAATGCTTACTTATTGCACCAAAAGGTTTAGCAATAGACATTTCATTGTCGTTTAAAATAATGACTAAATGATATTTTCTATCACCTAGTTCATTTAAAGCTTCGTAAACCATCCCTGCACTCATGGAACCGTCGCCAATCATTACAACGGGGACTCTTTTTTCATTTTTAAGTTTAATTGCTTTTGCAGCTCCAACGGCTAGTGAAATAGAGGTAGAACTGTGACCCGCTACAAAATAGTCAGCCGGGTTTTCTTTGGGTTTGGTAAAACCACTTAAACCATTAAACTGTCTTATGGTTTCAAACTCTTCCCAACGATTGGTTAAGAGTTTGTGAGGATAACACTGATGGGAAACGTCAAAAATAAAAGGGTCGCTGTTGACATCAAACACGCTGTGCATGCCAACGGTGAGTTCAACGGCTCCTAAAGTAGAAGAAAAATGTCCACCGTTTTGGCTTACTACTTCAATAATTCTGTTTCGAATTTTTTGACAAATCTCTTCTAACTCTTCTGTTGTTTTATTTTTAACGTCCATAATATTTAATCAAACACCTTTGCTTCTTTTTGATTTTGCAGTACTTCTTCTAGTAATTGAAGTACTCTTTTGTTTTGCTCTTTTGTGCCAATAGTAATTCGAATGGCATTAAGCCCATAACTGGTTAAATCTCGAATAATAACGCCTTTTTCAAGCAACTCTTGTGCAACTTTTGCTGAAATATATTCAGGTGAGAGTTTATAGGTTATAAAGTTAGTATAACTTGGAATAAATTCAATGTTATTTTTTTGAGCAAATACTTCATACTCTTTCATCTCTTCAAAGTTTTTAGCAATACACTCACTTACAAAAGTTTCATCTTTTAAAGCTTCAATTGAAGCTGCAAGGGAGAGTGTTGAAATATTAAAAGGCGGTCGTAGTTTATGCAGCGTTTTAATAATTTCTGGGTTTGAAATACCATACCCTACTCTCATACCACCTAAAGAATAGGCTTTTGAGAAGGTTCCTAAATAAATAGTGTTAGGAAACTTATGAATTAAATCGCTTGCGTCTATATGCTTTTTTTCATCTTTAAAAGAAGCATACTCTTGATACGCTCCATCTACGATGACCAAAGTGTTTTTATCTATTTTTTCTAAAAAGGAGTAGACTTCATCTTTGTCTAAACACTCCCCCAAAGGATTATTTGGCAAACATAAAAAGATAACATCCGCACCATTTTCTTTATAAAGTTCTAAAAACTGTTCTAAGTTGTGTTCATCGTCTTTTGTTTTTACAATAGTTGCACCCGTTTGTTTGGCATATATTTCATACATAGCAAACGTAGTTTTAGACATAAGCACCTTTGAATTAAGAGTACACTTAGCATGTACACAAAACTCAATAACTTGGTCACTTCCTGAGCCAATTACTACATTGTTGCTTGCCACACTATATTTTTGTGCTAAGGCTTCTTTTAATTCATACATAGAATCATCGGGGTACATAAACATATTTTTAGCTAACTCTTGAATTTTTGCTACCACTTTTGGAGACGTTCCATACGGGTTTTCATTCGAAGCTAACTTGATAATATCTTTAGGATTAACTCCATACTCACGCACAACCAACTCTATTGGTTTACCTGCTTCATATATTTTTAAACTCTCTAATACGGTGTTAAAATTCATTGTTTTTTCCTTTTATATGTCGTCGGCTTCTTTTACATAAGAGCCTAAAAATTTAATACTGTTTTCATGTTTTTTAAAAATCTCTTGAACATTTTTATCGTTTTTATGTCCATTAAAATCAATAAAAAAGATAGAAATTCCTTCTGCTATATGCGACTTAATTTTGGTTAAATTAATTTTTGCCTTTTCAAAATCTATTAAAAAATTTACCAATGCCCCAGGAGTATTAGGTAATTTTACTAAAATAGAGGTTTTATCGTTGCCACTTGGAGCATTTTCAAAATCACTCACTATTAAAAATCGTGTTTTATTGTTGTCTTTGTCTTCAATGTTTTCAAATAAAATAGGCAAATTATAGAGTTTTGCACCCACATGAGAACAAATTGCTGCTGAATTGGGTTCATTTAGTGCCAACTTAGCTGCTTTGGTGGTGGATTCTATGGGAATATGTTCAACTTCATCTAACCCAAAATTTTCTAAAAAACGGCTGCATTGATCAAAGGCAATATCTTTAGAATAAATTTTTTTAATATCGCTAACTTTATCACACGTAGTTGCTAAGGTGTGGTGAATATCAATAATAACTTCTGCAATAATTTTCAAGTCATAATTATTTAAACAATTTATAGTGTCACTTACAATGCCATTAGATGAGTTTTCAATAGGAATAACTCCAAAACGAGCTTTTTTAGTGCTAACTTCTCTAAAAACTCCTTTGATGGAAGCAATAGAAATATACGAACTCATGGCACCAAAACGCTCTTCTGCCGCTTGGTGCGTAAAACTTCCCTCAGGTCCTAAAAATGCAATATTTTCAGGCAATTCTAAATTTCTTGAAATGGCAAAAACTTCTAAAAATAACGCTTTAATAGCCGCATTATTTAATAAGCCTTTATTTCGTTCTTCAAGTCGTTTTATAATCTCTTTTTCTCGTTCAGGTCGGTAAATAGCTCCGCCACTGTTAGCTTTTAAAACGCCTACTTGATGTACTAATTCCATACGCTCATTGAGTAAATCTAAGAGTTTATCATCAATAGTGTCAAGCTTATTTCGTAGCTCTTTTAAACCTTCTTCGCTCATATTTCACCTCTGTTTAGTCGTTCTAACATATTTTTCATATTTTTCCCAATATAGGTGGGATATTGTTCTTTTTTTAGTGTGGGTAACACTTCGTTTTCATCTTTTATTTTTCCGCTTAACACCAGAGCTGTTTTCATTTTTAATTTGGAAGCTCCTATTAAATCGCCAATCATGTCATCTGAAATTATAGTAATATCTTCAAAATTTAAGCCAATTATTTCTCGTGCTTTTTCGTAAAAATTAAAACTTGGTTTTCCTACTATTTCATACTCTTTATTTGTAGCAAATTTTATCATTTGCATAATTGCTCCAACTCCTGGGTAGCGTTTGCCATCTTTGCTGTAAATAGAAGTTTCGTGCATTCCTATTACCTTTTTAGCTTTAATAGCACACTCAATCATTAGGGCATAATCTTCGTTGGTGTACTCTTTTTTAATAGAAACTACCAACGCTTCTGGGTTTTCATACGCTAAAGAGTATCCTAAATTTTGCATAATAGTTAAAAATTCACTGCTTCCAAATGCGGCTACTTTTTTTTCTTTTAGCATTTTGGTTAAAAGAAAAAATGGGTCAATATAATTTTTTATATTAAGCCCTTTTTGCTTTAAACTCTCTAAAAAATCTTCGCTTTTAGTTTTGCTGTTGTTGGTTATTACCACATAAGGAATATTTCGTTGATTTAATGTATCAATAAATTCACACGCACCCTCAATGGGTTCTTTTTTCTCATCGCAAATAAGTGTGCCTTGGACATCAATAAAAAAACCTTTTGCCATATTGTGTCCTTATTTAATAAACTCTTCTTCTAAAGCAATAATATCTTCAAAAGTCTCTCTTTTTCGAATAAGTCTATCATTTCCATTTTCTACTGCTATTTCAGCAACTTTTCCACGCGTGTTATAGTTACTTGACATTGTAAACCCATACGCACCTGCACTGTAAATAGCAACTAAATCATTGGGTTTTGTAAGTGGTAGCTCTATATTTTTTGCAAAAAAATCTCCACTTTCACAAACAGGCCCTACTAAATTACAAACTGATTTCTCTTTTTCCTCATTTAGCACTTCTATTTTATGATAAGCATCGTATAAACTTGGTCGAATTAAGTCATTCATTGCACCATCTACTATAACAAAGCGTTTATTACCATTGATTTTTTCATACAATACTTTGGTTACAAATACCCCAGAATTTCCCACAATAAACCGCCCTGGTTCACAAATGATAGTTAAATCTAAACCAAACAGTATTTTTAAAATACTTTGAGCGTATTCGTTGGTATCAATAAGAGTTTCATCATCATAGACAATACCTAAGCCTCCACCCACATCAAAAAAGTTTAACTCAATTTTAATGGCTTTTAAGTTTTTAACTAAATTTGCCACAATTTCAACTGCTTCTTTTATGGGTTCTAGTTGAGTGAGTTGTGAACCTATATGACAGTGAATTCCCACAGGTTCTAAATGGTTTGAGTTCTTACATAAAATGTACATTCGTTTTGCAGCATCAATATCTACCCCAAATTTGTTTTCGTGTAACCCTGTTGAAATATACGGGTGCGTTTGTGGGTCAATATTTGGATTAACTCGAATAGAAATTCGTGCTACTTTATTTAGCTCTTGAGCAATTGCATCTACACGATTTAACTCCGCTTCGCTTTCTACATTAATCATTAAAATACCAAACTCTAACGCTTCTTTAATCTCTTCATCTGTTTTTCCAACACCTGAAAAAATTATTTTATACGGACTAATCCCTACTTTTAAAGCGCGTTTAACCTCTCCAATACTAACACAATCAGCCCCCGCTCCTAGCTGGGCTAAATGTTTAATAACACTTAAATTTGAGTTGGCTTTAACTGCATATGCTAAAATAGATTTTCTGGCTTTAAATGCCTCTTTTAACTCATTGTATTGTTGAGTAATATGGTCAAAGTCATAGACATAATAAGGGGTTTTATATTTTTGGGCTAGTGTTTTGTAATCTATATTCATAATTTTCCTAATAATAGTTAATTCTTAATTTAAAATTTCAATAAAGTTTAAATTAAAAGTTATATTTTTCTACTCAAAAGTTGTCTAAAGTAACAATAAAAGCGTATGCTTTTATTGTTACTTATCTGTTCCATTCCATGCAATTGCTGGTTTTCCATTTTCATCAAAATCCACCGCTGGCATTCCCATGATATTAAATCCACAATCCACATAATGAATTTCACCTGTTACTGCACTGCTTAAATCACTGAGTAAATACATTCCAGAATTTCCTACTTCATCAATAGTAACATTTTTCTTCAAAGGTGCGTGTGCTTCGTTCCATTTTAGCATAAATCTAAAATCACCAATTCCTGCTGATGCTAAAGTTTTAATAGGTCCCGCACTAATAGCATTAACACGACACCCATCTTTTCCTAAATCTTCAGCTAAGTATTTAGTGGTCATTTCCAATGCAGCTTTTGCTACGCCCATAAGATTATAGTTTGGAATATATTTTACTCCACCATAATATGAAAGCGTTAAAATAGATGAATTGTCCGATAAAAGAGGTTTTAATGCCCGTGTGACTTCTATAAGTGAATAGACAGATACATCCATTGCAATATCAAATGCTGTTTTAGTAATGTCGTAAAAGCGTCCGCTTAACCCCTCTTTTGGAGCAAACGCAATAGAGTGAACAATAAAGTCAATTTGACCAAAATCTTTCTCTAAAGACTCTTTTAGTGCAATAATATCATCTGGTTTACTAACATCACAAGGATATACTAGATTTTCACTTCCAAACTCAGCGGCAATTGGTTCTACTCTTTTTTTCAAAGCATCATTTAAATACGTAAAAGCAATAGTTGCCCCTTGTGCCGCACACGCTTTTGCAATTCCATATGCAATAGACTTATTGTTAGCAACGCCTAGAATTATCCCTTTTTTACCATTCATTAACATCTTATAGATCCTTTGTGTTTTCAATTATGTTTATAAAATCTTCTATCACCCAACTAACAGTTCCTATTAACGCTCCATCAACATTTGGAAGTGCGTGTATTTTTTCAACATTAGCAACATTTACACTTCCTCCATACAATAATGGCTTTGGTATCTCTTTTTTAATAGCTGTATGTATGGCATCTATCTCTTCTAGCGTAGCAGTTACACCTGTTCCAATTGCCCAAACGGGTTCATAGGCAAGTATTAGATTATCATAATTGGTGTCAATACCTTCAAATTGAGCCCAAATATACTCTAAAGTAGCTTCTAAGCCTTGTTTTCTAACCTCTAAAGGCTCTCCAACGCAGTAAATTATTTTATAATTTAGCTCTTTGTAGTATTGATATTTTTGAGCAATGGCACTTTGCGTCTCTTTTAAAACATGTCGTCTTTCGCTGTGACCTATTAAAATAGTTTTAATATTAAACTCATCGAGTTGTTGCGTGCCTATTTCTCCTGTAAAAGAGCCTTTTTCTGTAGGATACGCATTTTGAACCCCAATAGATAAGTTGCTTACTGTTTCATAGTTATCCAATGCAGTTGCTGTTGGAAAAACATAGACTTGTGAGGTGCTATTTGTTTTAAGATATTGATTTAAAAGCGAAATATATTTTCCCGCACTTTTTCTAGTATGATTGGTTTTAAAATTGGCTGCAATTATTGACATTATTCACCCTCTAATAGTAGGGCTTTAACCCCTGGTAAAATTTTACCTTCAATTAACTCCAAAGAAGCACCACCACCTGTACTAATAAAGGTCATTTCATCTTCATCGCCTGTAATTCGTACTAAATCTGCTGTATCACCCCCACCTACAACCGTAGTTGCGTAAGAAGAAGCAACGGCGTGAGATATTTTAGTACTTCCTTTTGCAAATTTATCCATTTCGTACACACCCATTGGACCATTCCATAAAATGGTGTGAGCGTCTTCAAGCGCTTCTGAAAACAGAAGAACCGTTGCAGGTCCTATGTCTAAGCCCATCCAGTTTTTAGGAATTTCTTGTACGGTTGTTGGTTTTGCAAATGCTTCTTTGTCAAAGGCTTCTGCTGCAATAACATCTACAGGGAGATAAAATTTCACTCCTAAGGTTTTAGCTTTTTCTATAATATTAAGCGCTTCAGGAATTAAATCATCTTCAACTAAAGATTTTCCTACATTGTGTCCAAGAGCTTTTAAAAATGTAAATGCCATTCCTCCACCAATAAGAATTTTATCAACTTTAGAAACCAAGTTATTTAACACTTCTAATTTACCAGAAACCTTACTTCCACCAATAATGGCTACAAAAGGTCGTTTTGGGTTTTGAATAATATGGTGAAAAAATTCAATCTCTTTTGCAAGTAAAAATCCTGCTGCTTTTGAATCTTTATTAAAATATTTGGTAATGCCTTCAACAGAAGCGTGAGCACGGTGTGAAACTCCAAAAGCATCATTAATATAAATATCTGCCATAGAGGCTAGTTTTGCAGCAAAAGCTTCATCATTTTTAGTTTCACCTTTACAAAATCGAAGGTTCTCTAAAAGTAATATTTCTCCACTTTTAAGATTTTTTGCTGTTTGTAAAGTATCGTCATCAACCACATTTTTTGCCATTATAATCTCTTGCTTTAAAAGCGTGTGCAATCTTTTAGCAACCGGTTTAAGCGAATACTCCTCTTCATAAGTATCTTTGGGTCGTCCAAAATGAGATGCTAATATAATTGAACAATCGTGATCTATACAATATCGAATAGTGTTTAAGGCACTTCGTATTCGTCTGTCATCGGTAATGTTGCTGTATTTATCTACGGGAACATTAAAATCACATCGAATAAATACTTTTTTACCGTTTATATTAATGTTTTTTATCTCTTGAAGTTTCATTGTATTCCTTATTTTTTTGATACAAACAGTGCCATATCTATTAACCTAGCTGAGTAACCCCACTCATTGTCGTACCATGTCATTACTTTAATCATATCGCCAGCTACTACTTGCGTTAAGTCACTTGCAATTATAGTTGAATTGGTATCGCCTATTATATCTGAAGAGACTTTCATATCATTATCAACTGCAACAATGCCTGCTAATTCTTTTGCTTTAGCTTCAAATAGCGCATTTAACTCTTCTTTAGTTGTTGGTTTTCTAACGACTACATTTAAATCTACCATTGAGACATTTGCTGTTGGAACTCGAACACTTTGCCCGTGAAGTTTACCATCGAGTTGTGGCATAACAAGTCTCATAGCTTTTGCAGCTCCAGTTGTTGTAGGAATCATATTTAAAGCAGCTGCTCGTGAACGTCTTTTGTCTGATTTGTGTTTTACATCTAAAATATTTTGGTCATTCGTATATGCATGAATGGTAGTCATTAACCCTTTTTCAATTCCAAAGGCGTCATCAATAATTTTAGCTACGGGTCCTAAGCAGTTTGTTGTACAAGAAGCATTTGAAATTATGGCTTCACCTTTGTACTCATGCTCATTTACTCCAATTACAAAAGTAGGTGTGTTATCTTTTGCAGGCGCACTCATTACTACTTTTTTAGCCCCATTGTCTAAATACACTTGTGCTTTTTCTTGAGTTAAATATGCACCCGTACACTCTAAAACAACTTCTGCTCCACAATCTTTGGTAAAGGTTAACTCTTTGGCATCTCTTGTATTGTAAAGTTTTGCTTTTATTTTTCCAATGGTTACATACCCATTTTCTACTTTTACTTCTTCATTAAATGTACCATGAACCGTATCGTATTTTGTTAGGTACTCAAGCATTTCAATGCTTGAAGTATCGTTTATAGCGACTAACTCAACATCGTCCCTTTGAGACATAATTCGAGCAACGCATCTTCCAATTCTTCCAAAACCATTAATTGCAATTTTTACAGCCATTTTTTCCCTTTACTTTATAAGAATATTAAAATTTTCGATATTTTATCTAAAAGTTGCTATAATATAATTTAAGTAAATATAAAGAGGTTGTCTTAGTTGAAAATAGCTATTTTTGGGGGCAGTTTTGACCCACCACATATTGGTCATGAGGTCATTGTTCACGAGGCTTTAAAACGCTTAGACATCGATGTTTTGTACATTGTCCCCACCTATTTAAATCCTTTTAAAAAAAGTTTTTTTCTAGATGAAACTGTACGATTTAAATTAATACAAAAACTTTTTGACACGGAAGAGAAAGTCAAAGTATGCGACTATGAAGTTAAACAAAAGCGTCCCGTTTATACCATTGAAACGGTTAAATATTTGCAACAAGAAACCAAATGTAGTGTGGTATATTTGATTATTGGTCAAGACAATTTAAAAACACTTCCTCTTTGGAGTGGCTACGATGAGTTAAAAGAACAGGTCACTTTTGTGGTTGCAACACGCAACAATCATAGCAATGAAATGGGTGAAGTTGAATTTTTACAGCTTCCTATTAACATAGCAGTTAGTTCTACAGAAATACGAGAAAATGGGTTCTTATCACATATCCCAGAAAAGTTAAAAGGTGATTTAAAACAAATTTTACAAAAAGGCAAAAAAACTTTGGAAAAAAGAGTACAAAATATTGTTCAAATTTTAGACGATAAAAAAGCAGAAAATATAGAGATAGTTGATTTAAAAGATAAAGACTATTTAGTTGATTGTGTAATAATAGCTACCACTCTTAACGGAAAACACGCAGCAGCGTTGCTCTCTGTTTTAAGAGAGACACTTAAACCACAAAATGAAGAGTTTCTTCGAGTTGATGAAGATGATAACTGGACGGTAATTGATTTAGGGGATATTTTTATTCACTTAATGAGTGAAGAATACAGAGAAAAATATACTTTAGAAGAGTTCTTAAAAGAGTTACCTAGAAAATAAGTTTTTTTAAAGTTTTAGTTGATGGCATAGTGTTGTTATCAACTATTAACTTAATTAAGTAAAGACTGACTCTATAACTCGCACAAACAGTTTAAACTGTTCCACGAAAAAAAATCAAAAAATCTTAGCTTCATCAAAGGTAAAAATAAATTCCTATTATTCTAACTATCTTTTGAAAGCCGAAATTTATTTCGGTCGGTGTTTATTGTGGTGGTATTATGTTTTGAGTGGTTGGTGGTTAGTGGTTAATGACTGTTTGTTCTTATTGTAAATTGCAATTATACTGCCTTAAAGAAACTCCTTTTGTTTAATTTATATGATGATGGCTCATAGTGCCGACCGAAATAAATTTCGGTTTCCGTTTGGGTTATTTCGGAACTCGAAACTTGTTTCGGGCAAAAGTTCTAAGGAGTTTGAAAATTGGCACAATTGTAGGGGTGCCTTAAATAAATTTAAGGTTCCGATTAAACATGTAAATGTCCTTATCCTATATTCAAAGTTCTACAGAAGTTGAGCGTTTGTTTTAATTTCGAAAATATACTCAGCTTTTACTTTGAAACTCCCGAACCTCTTAAAAGAGTGTTATAGTTACCAGCGGCACTGCTTGCACCACCTTTATACCCATTTGCTATTGCTATTATTACTATTGTTGCAATTATTAGTAAAAACCATTTCATTACATAATATCCTTTGCTTTTATTCCTAAAAGTTTTAATCCTGTTTTAATACTTAATTGCACAATTGCCAGTGTTTTAAGATACTCTTGTTCTTCATTTGTTCCTACAATTTTATGTTCGTTGTAAAATTTATGAACGCTTGCTGCTAAAAAATAGAGATAATCTGTTATTTTTTGCATATCTCTTTTGGTAAATGCTTCATTTAAAACAGATGGCAACAGCAACGCTTCATATATTAAATTTTTGCTTTGAGTGCTTAATGTCTCTATTTCTATTTTACAAACCTTTTCAAAATCAGTATTGGCTTTTTTATAAAGTTGATTAATTCTAGCATGTGCATAGTTAATATAAAAAATAGGGTTTGAGGAGTCTTGGTTTTTCAAAGTCTCTAAATCAAACTCTAAATGCGTATCACTTTTTTTCGTTAAAAAAATAAATCGTAAGGCATCTGAACCAATTTCATCTAAAATATCGGACATTAAAATTACATTACCTGCTCGTTTGCTCATTTTATAAGGTTCTCCACCTTTTAGCAGTGAAACCATTTGAGACAATAAAATTTCAAGTTTTTCTGAATTAAATCCTAAAAATTTAACTGCTGCTTTAACCCGTGGAATATATCCATGATGATCAGCACCCCAAATATTTATATAGTGGTCAAAATTTCTGTCAAATTTGTCTTTATGGTAAATAATATCCCCTGCTAAATAAGTAGGAACTCCATTTTCTCGCACAACTACTCTGTCTGCATCGTCGGTATAATCGGTTGATTTAATCCAAACTTTTTCATCTTTAGTATATAAAAACCCGTTGTTTTCTAATACACTTCGGGTGCTTTCCCAGTTATTATATAAAGATTTTTCGCTGACAAAACTTTCAAACTCAATGCCAAGCTTTAGTAAATCGTTTTTAATTAAACTCAATACTTCATCTTTTGCAAATTGTGCCAGTTCCTCCATTTTGCTAACATCTTCAAAAATGTCTTTACCAAATTTTTCGGCAATTAAAGAAGCAATATCGTATAAATATTCGCCTCTATAATACTTTTCAGGATACTCAACCTCTTTTTTTAAAATAGATTCTCTTCCTGCTAAATATAATGATAATCCCAATAAATCCATTTGAGCACCAGCATCATTGACATAATATTCACTTTTTATATCATACCCTAAATGTTTTCCCACTTTACAAAGCGTGTCTCCAAAAATAGCTCCTCTTGCGTGTCCTATATGCAAAGGTCCTGTTGGATTTGCACTGACATACTCAAGAAGAATTTTCTCATTTTTAGAAGCTTCTTTTCCAAAATTTTCATTTTGCTCTAATGCTTTATTGCTTAATTTATTTAAAAAATCACTTGAAAGTGTAAAGTTGATAAACCCATTTAAAACATTAACACTTTGAAAGAATTCACACGCTTCAAATTTTTGCGCTAATTCTTGGGCTATAATCATGGGTGATTTTTTTAACTCTTTTGCTAAAGAGAACGCAACGGGAGTTGCAAAATGCCCAAAGGATATATCTTTGGGCTTTTCTAGTACGATACTTGTATTTAAAACTTTTTCTATATAATTCTTAATTTCTGTTTGCAATTACTGTCTCTTATGCTTGTTTAGTTTCAGACTCAGGATTAGCCGCTTTTGTTTCAGTTTTTTTATCTTCAATTTTATCTTCAGCTTTTACCACTTCTTCATCATCTTCTTTAATAGCTTTTTTGAAGTTTTTAATGCCATTACCTAACCCTTTTGCCAATTCAGGTATTTTTTTACCTCCAAAAAGTAAAAGGACAACCAATGCAATTATTACCCATTCCATACCACCTGGCATACTCATGTTAGACTCCTATTGTGTAGATTAAATTTTCAAGATTATATCTTCTTATAGCTTAAAGTAAAAAAAATATTACCGTAATAAAAGAAGCACAAATTTGTAACCAACTGCGGCAACAGCGACACTTCCAAAGAGATTTAATGACATATTAAGAATGACTAAAAGCAAAGAGCTTTGTTGAAGAAAAAAACTCTCAATTGCAAATGTTGAATAGATGGTAAAGGCTCCTAAAAATCCACCACATCCTACAGTTAAGAGTGTTTGCTACGGTAAATTATGAATTTACTTCTTTATAAAATACCTCTTCCATTTGGTTTTGTGTATCTTCAAACCAATTAGTTTTTCTATCGGCTTTAACTGTGGGTAAAAAAATAACTTTTACAATCCCAGGTTTTGCTTCAAGTGTTTTAGAGTCTAACACTTTACGGGTATGTAGCAGAACAATTGGTTGCACACTTAAGTTGTATTTGTTGGCTAAGATCTTTGCACCTGACTTAAAAGGAATCATTTTCGAGCCATCACTTCGTGTGCCTTCTGGAAACATAGCAATAGGTCGCCCTTTTTCTAATCTGTCTTTGCTCTCTTTTAAAAGTGTTACAATTCCTGATTTATCTTCTCTGTTTATTGTAATCATTTGGGGAGCTTTCATAATATGCCCAAAGAAAAATAAGTTTGAAATCTCTTTTTTCCCAACCCATGCAAGGTTTCTTGGGTGCAAATGCTCCATTACCACAATGTCTAAAAGGGCTTGATGATTCATAATAACCATATCACAATTGGGGTCTAGCTCACCGGTTACTTCAATTTGTATTCCCAGCAATTTTACTTGTAAACCTGTCCACACTTTTCTAATTTTATGAGTGTGTTTATTAAAAATATACATTAAAATAATAGTTATTGAAACAGTAATTACAAACTGTACAAAGGTAAAGATTCCTCTAATTTTCGACAATATTGCTTTCCTTTATCCAACCAACAGTTTTACCATTTTGATCATTGAGTTGGAATAATATTTTAATGAAATTTCTTTTTTTATCCAATATCTCTACCATTTGCTTGTTCGGTGTATTATAAAAAACTGTTGAGTTTTTAGTAGGCAAGATATATATATTGGTATTTTCTTCAATAACCATTGCCCCATTGGGTTTAGCAAATATAAAAAACAGTATTGATAAAATAATTGCAATAGCAATATAACTATTTTTTCGTTTAATTATATACAAAACAATAAAAACAATAGTCAAAATACCTAAGGCTATTTTTTTATAAAGCTCTATATTATTGTCATTTGGGTTTAAATCGGTTTGAGTACTTACGAGCTCTTCTTCTAGTTTAATAGGAACACTCATTTGTTTAAATCTATTGGTTTGTGTATCAAAATAGTTAAATTTTATCTCTTTTGTATGAATTGGAATAATGGTATTGTAAATTAATTTTTGTGTGGGGTAACTCTCTTCTAGCGACATTAGAAGCTGTTCTTCAAACTCTTTAAGTCTAAAATCTTCTAAATTGCCGTTAATTGCTTCAATTTCTAAAACAGTTAAGAGTTCAGAGTTGCTGTATTGTCGTGTTTTAACTGAAATAATTTTTAATTCTTTCGCAATAATATTTGAAAAAAGGGTATCTTGTACTGCAATATTTGTATAATTGAGTGCTTGAGGTTTTAAGTAAAGAACATCTATAACTTCATCTTTATTATATAAAACAATTTGCATTGTTGGTATTTGAAACTCTTGAGTATAGACTTTGAAAAAATATAAATTGTTATAAGTATTTTTTGCAATTTTTTGCCATCTGTCTTGTGGGTTAATAATTGAGACATCTTTTGCATTTAAAAATCTGGTTTCCAGTTTAGTAAACTTTTGTGTGGTAATAATAGTTTGTATTTCAATAGCAAAACGTTGAGAAGTGTAGACTGTTTTAGGGTAGTTAATAAATTTAGCATAAATACTGTTTGATTGTTTATTTTCACTGTCATATGCAACTTCTTCAAATAAATACGCAAAGTTTTCCTCTTCAGAAAAGAGTGCACTCTCTTGGTGTTCTTGTAACTCTTCTTGCATTTCATTGTTGAAAATCTGCTCTTGGCTTAATTCGCTGCTTGGTTCTTCTTCAGATTCTATTGCCATATTTTCATTATTTTCTTGAAAATTTGGATCTACTATTGGTTCAACCAACAGCTCTTGTTCACTTTTTTCTTGTATATTTGTTTCAAATACAGAGTGCTCTTCTATTTGCACTGTATCTTGTGCAAAAGCTAGGTTTACCATAAGAAAAAAAATAATTAATAATTTCATATTGACCTATTTATTGAAGATTAAAGAGAGAATTAACTCTCTTTATTTGAAAAATCCTTGAAGCATTTTAACCCCATCGTCACAACCTAAAAGTGTTTCAATAGCACGTTCAGGATGAGGCATAAGTCCAAATACATTTTTCTCTTTATTGCAAATACCCGCAATATGTTCCAATGAACCATTCATACTTTTTTCATTGCCTTTTTCATCGCAATATTTAAGTAAAATTTGACCATTTTTTTCAAGCTCTTTTAAACCCTCGTCATCAATATAATAGTTTCCATCGTGATGTGCTACGGGAATATTTAAAATATCTCCATTGTTCAGTTCTTTCAAGAAAACATTATCATTATTGATTACTTTTAAATGATGATATTTAGAGATAAAATGCAAAGTATTATTTCTTTTCATAGCACCAGGGAGCAATCCAGCTTCAAGTAAGATTTGAAAACCATTACAAATACCTAACACTTTTCCACCTTTTGATGCAAACTCTTGAACCGCTGTCATAATATTAGCAAATCTGGCAATTGCACCACTTCTTAAATAATCACCATAAGAAAAGCCTCCAGGAATTACCACTAAGTCAGTATCTTTAGGAAGTTCGTAATCTTTATGCCAAACAATATTAACTGTTGCACCTAGCTTTTCAAATGCATATTTAGTATCGTACTCGCAGTTAGTCCCTGGAAATTGTAATACGCTAACATTCATGACATTATCCTATAATTTCAATGTTGTAATCTTCAATAACTGTATTTGCAAGAAGTTTTTCACACATTTTTTTAACTTCTTCATACGCTTCTTCTTTATTATTTGATGTTAATTCAATAATAATTTGTTTACCCACTCGAACTTCTTTTACAATTTGTTTAAATCCTAATGTATCTAAAGCATGATGTGTTGCTTTACCTTGATCATCTAAAACACCTTGTTTCAATGCTACATTTACTATTGCTTTCATCTGTTACCCTCTATATTGTTTTTTGCGATTATATCAAAAAAAAGCTTAGCTATTTTGATATAACTCTTTTAATTCAATTTATAATGGTTTGCTTAACCTATTGTAAATCATTTCGTATCCGTTTAAAATCTCTTTTTTTATAGAATCTGGAACTTCAACTTGAAGTTTTTCACCCTCTTTTAAGCCTTTGGCTTTCTCTTTCCAACTGTTCTTAATAGCAAAATTACGAAGAATTTGTTTATCCATTGACGTATAATCACCTGCTTCAAAATTTTCTAGTGAAATAAATCTTGAACTCTCTGGAGTTAAAACTTCGTCACCTAAAACCCATTGACCATCTGCATCTACAAATATTTCAAACTTGGTATCTACTACAATAATACCATTTGCATGTGCATATGTTGTAAAAGATTTAAAAAGTTTTTCCAAACTTGAAATAATTTCTGGAAACGCACTTCTTACTTCATTGGAGTTTAAAGGTTCATCTTTAACCCCTTTAGTCGTAGGTGTAAAAATAGGAGTTTCAAATTTATGCCATTGCTTTAAATTTGCTGGTAAATTAAGTCCATATGGGTCTTTGCTGTTTTGACACGCTTCAAATAAAGAGCCTGTTAAATAGTTTCTAAAGATAAACTCAAACTGAACCAACTCCCCATTAATATTAGCTTCTAAAGGTTTACACAACTCCATAAGTTGACACCTTGGAGCTATGCTTAAACTTTGGTCAATTTTTTCACTTAAAATTGCCGTTTTAATCCCCTCTTTTTTAGCAAACAAAGCACCGCTGTTTGAAATAGCTGTTTGCCAAACTCCTTTTCCTTCAATTTCAAGATTTAAAGGAATATCAAAAACTGAGCTTCTATCACTTCGCACTAATAAAACTTTTGGCTCATCTGCTGGACAGGTATATAAATCAGCATTTTTTCCAATATAAAAAAGGTTGTATCCTAACTCTTCTAATTGGTCAATGCCTTTTTGTGATGTCGTTTTCTTTGTTTGGGGCCAAAGATCTAACGCTTTAATATCACTAATCTTCATCTGTTCTCCTATTATTTATTTAAAATGATTAAACTTTTTACAATATCAACACCCGTTTTTAACTGATTGTCTTTGAAAATCTCTTCAGAAGTAAAAATTTCTGATTTTTTATTGTCATTTTTTTTCTCTTCTTTTTTGACTTCTTTTTTCTCTTCTTTTTTTACTTTTTTAGAATCACTATTAGCTTTTTCAAGTTCACCTTCTAGGTGTTTTTTTAAATCTGCTTCTTTGATTTTAAAATCTTCATCGGGTTCATGAACTGCTTCTCCTGCATAGGCAATAATATCAGGAGTAATTCCCGTTGCTTGAATGGTTCTTCCACTTGGCAAATAATATTTTGCAATGGTGAGTTTAATTCCTTCGCTTTTGTCGTTAGTAATAGGAAGTATTACTTGAACAGAGCCTTTCCCAAATGTTTTTTCACCCACAACAATAGCTCGTTTATGATCTTGCAACGCCCCTGCAACAATCTCACTGGCACTGGCACTTCCGCCATTTACAAGTACAACCAAAGGAGCTTTTGTTAGTGTTGTTGCTGCTTTTGCTATAAATTTTTCTTCACCCGCTTCATCTCGCCCTTTTTGAGAAACAATAATTCCATTGCTTACAAAAAAGTCTGCCACATCAATTGCTTGTGTTAAAAGTCCACCTGGATTATTTCGCAAATCTAAAATAATTCCTTTAAAAGTTTTATTACTTTGAATTGCTTTTTTTAAGCCTTCATTTACTTTTTTATCAAAGCTTGTTACTCGTAAATATAAAATATCGTCACCAATTTTTTTAGAGTAAACCGATTGTATTTTAATAATATCTCGTATAATTTCAATAACTAAAGGTTTGTTCTCGCCTTTTCTTACAATTGCAAGCACAATAGGCGTTTTTGGTTTTCCTCGCATAAATCCTATGGCTTCATCAAGCGTCATGTTAAGTGTTGATTGCTCATCTATTTTTAAAATAATATCGCCCGCTTTTATACCTGCTTTATCGGCTGGGGTATCTTCAATAGGAGAAATAACTGTTAATGCCGAGTCTCTCATGCCAACAGTAATTCCTAGTCCACCAAACTCTCCATCGGTTTGAATTTGCATCTCTTTGAAGTACTTTTTGTCCATATAACTTGAATGGGCATCGAGTTCATGCATAAGCCCTTTTAACGTTTTATCAACTATTTCTTGCAATTTTAACTCATCGACATAATATTTTTCAACTGTGCCAATAACTTTGGTTAGTTTTGAAAGTGATTCAAATCGGGTTGGTGTATCTTCAAATGGTGTTTCAACGTCAGACTTGGTTTCAAGCTCGGTATCGTTGTTGCTCAATGCACTGGTGTTTAACATAAATAACATTGCTAAAGAGAGAAAAAAACTTTTCATTGTATAAACCTTTATTTTATTAAATAAGCGTGTATTATATTCAAGTTTTAATAAAAGTAAGATTTTATGAAAACTTTAGTACTATTATGTTCATTTTAATAAGAGGTTTATTTATGAGTTTAAAAGAGAATATGAATTTTGTAAAAAAAGAGTTGGATTCTGAAGAGAAATTTTTAGAAAGCTTTGTAAAAGCGGAACGATTTTATAAAAAAAATAAGAAAATATTGATAATTGTTGGTCTTATAGTTATTATTGGACTAGTTAGCTATGGTGCTAAAAATTATATTAATGCCAAAAATAAATCGCAATCAAATCTTGCATTTACACAGTTTTTAAATGATAACAGCAATAAAACTGCATTGGCAGAACTAAAAGAGACAAATGTTAGGCTTTACAACTTGGCGTTGTATATAAAATCGAGAAACGAACCAATAAGTGAAACAATCAACGACAGCTACTTAGGAAGTTTAGTGACCTATAAAAAAGCACTTGAAGAAAAAAACATTGACCAGCTAAATACGCTGTCTATGCAAAAAAACTTCTTGCTTAAAGAGTTTGCACTATTTAATAAAGCACTTCTTTTAACAGAAGATGGCAAATACAATGAAGCAAAACAAACCCTACAACTGATCCAAAAAGATTCACAAGTAGCTGATTTGGTTGCATTATTAAATCATTATTTACTTACAAAATAGGAATTTTTATGAAAACACTCTTACTTACTATAACCGCAATATTTATATTGGGCGCATGTGCTGGAAAGCAATATTTTGAACCAGAAGAGACAGAAAAGTTTAACGAAAAAACATCTTCGATAGATTCAAAAATTAAAAGTTTTAACAGAAGCGGTGCAACGCTTGAAAATGGTTACTATATCTCTTCAACTGGGGTTTCTAAAAATGCCCTACCTAAAGAGTTTGAGTTTATAAACAACAGCAATGGCGTAATTATTGCTACAAACAACAAAGATAAAATCTTACTCAACGATGAAATTATTGAAATCAATGAAGTAATAGTTGCAGCTTCTTTAGAGAATGAAAATTTAGCATTGGTTTTTAGCAATAACACCATTGCCATTTATAATACAACTGAAAAGAAAATTGTTTTTAAAGAGTATTTTAAAGAGTCTGTTGCAAACGATACAAGAATTACTAACCCTTTATTTATGAATAACCTGGTTTTATTCCCAACACTAGATGGAAAAGTAATTGTTGTAAGCAAACTTGAAAACAAATCAGTTAAAACAATTGTGGTTGACCCTGATTCTACCTTTAATAATATTATCTATTTAGATGTTGTAGGAGAAACCCTAATTGCGGCTACTAATAATAAAGTAATTTCAGTAGGTACTGGAGCATTAAGTGTTAAAGATTATGAAATTAGAGAAATTATAACTACTAAAGAAAATATTTATATTGGAACTATTGATGGGCAACTTATCAAGCTTGATTTTAATCTAAATGAGATTGCAAGTAAAAAATATAAGTTTGCAAAATTTTATGCACTGGCATATAAAGATGCATTATATGCATTAGAGTCACAAGGATATTTAATTAAAATAGAAGAAGATTTTCTAAAAGATACTGTTTATGATTTCTCTTTTTCAAGTGATTCAAAAGCAATTACGGTTGGAGATGCTATTTATTTTAAAGACAAACTTTTACGTTTTAAATAATTTATCTTAATAAATCTTATCAAAGGTTTTTAAATAAGGCTGTTACTATGGAAAATATTTGCGATAATTTTAAGCTAAGTCATACGCAAAATGCCATAGAACTACACTTATTTGGAAGCTGGAGTAAAGAGAGTTTAATTTGTATTATAAAAAAACTCTCTTTGCTAAACATCACTAACTCCACTAGCTTAACCATTGATTTTTCAAAACTATCCCAATGCGATTCAAGTGCTATGATTTATCTTATTGGGTTTATTAAACAATTTAACACTTCTTTGGTTACATTAACTCATTTGGGCAAATTTGAAGCTTTTTACAACTTATATTGCACATACTATACAACTAAACCCTCTTTAACCGTCAAAAAAGAGTCTTTATGGTTTTTAACTGCTGTTGGAATAAAAGTTCATTGGCTTTATGAAAGTATTTTGAACGCCATTAATTTTATAGGTGAACTGGTCTATTTTATAGTTATCTCTTTTTTAAATCCTAAGACTATTCGTTTTAAAGCAATGTTAAATCATATTGAACGCTCCGCTATTCAGGCTTTATTTATTGTAGGCATTACCTCTTTTTTAGTGGGCATTGTCATAGCTTATCAAGGTTCTGTTCAACTTAACAAGTTTGGTGCAAATATTTTCATTGTTGAAATGGTCTGTATTACTATGTTTAGAGAAATTGCTCCTTTAATGACAGCTATTGTAATAGCAGGAAGAACCGCCAGCTCCTACACAGCAGAAATAGGTGCTATGAAAATCACTGAAGAGATAGATGCCATGAAAACAATGGGGTTTGAGCCCACTATTTTTCTGACTCTTCCTCGCATATTTGCTCTTATTATTTCGTTACCTCTACTTATTTTCTTTTCAGATATAGTCTCTGTTTTTGCAGGTTCTGTTGTGGCGTATTTGGATTTAAATGTCTCTTTTGCTGAGTTTATTAACCGTATGAAAGACACTGTTGAACTTAAACACTTTCTTATTGGTATTTTTAAAGGCATCTTTTTTGGTATTGCTATTGCAGCAATTGGTTGTTACCATGGCTTTCAAGTTAAAAACAATACTACGAGTATTGGAAAATATACTACCATTAGCGTGGTCAATGCTATTTTTGTTGTTATTGCACTTAATGCTATTTTTTCAGTTATTTTAACTCAAAGTGGGATTTAATGGCGTTAATTACAGTAGAAAATCTAAGCACCCAGTTTGGAAAAAATGTTATTCATACCAATCTTAATTTTGAAATTAAAGAGAGTGAAATTTTCGGTATTTTAGGTGGAAGTGGAAGTGGAAAGACTACACTAATACGCCAAATGGTATTACTTCAAAATATTCAACAAGGAAAAATAAATATCTTAAATCAAGATATTTCTACTCTTGATTTAAAGCAAATACAAACCTTTAAGACCAAATTTTCTTATCTTTTTCAATTTGGTGCTTTGTACTCTTTTTTAAATGTTATTGAAAATATTAGTGTGATGCTTAAAGAGTATACCTCATTACCTAGCGAACTCATTGTTACCATTGCGTATACTTATTTAAATATGGTTGGTCTTCCTTTAAACAGTGCCACTCTTTACCCCTCACAATTAAGTGGAGGAATGAAAAAACGAGTAGCTTTAGCAAGAGCTTTAGCCATGGAACCAAAGATTTTATTTTTAGATGAACCCACAAGCGGACTTGACCCCTCAAGTACGCAAAGCTTCAATGAATTAATTGTACAATTACAAGAGTTACTCAATTTAACCATTATTATTGTAACCCACGATTTAAATACTATTAAAAATGTATTAACTCGTTTTGTGGTCTTAAATAAAACCATCGCATTTGAAGGAAACTACGAAGAAGCCCTCGAAAGCCAAGACCCATTTATTCAAAAATTTTTTACGCAGAGGGATTAAAATGGACACCAAAGTAAATTTTTCCAAAATTGGTTTTTTTGTTGTTATACTTTTTGCTTTACTATTGGCATTTATTTTTTGGTTGGGCAAGTATGGCTTTGAAAGTAAAAGATATGATTACTATACCATCTATTTTACAGAATCTATTTCAGGGCTTAATTTGGAATCGCCTATTAAATATAAAGGATTTGAAGTAGGAAGCGTTAAAAATATTAAAATAAATCCTAATAACTCTGAACAAATTGAGATATTAATCTCTATTCTTGAGGGTATCCCTATTAAAAAAGATAACTTTGGAACTTTAGGAACTTTGGGAATTACAGGTTTAAAGTATATTGAACTTAAAGGGGGTTCTCATGGTTCTGCTTTACTTGAAGAGAATGAAGACGAAAAGAAAGTAATCCGTTCAAAACAATCTATCATTGAATCTCTTGAACTTTCTACTAAAGATTTTAAAGATATTTTAATTCAAACCAAAAAATTACTCAGCGATGAAAATCTTGAAACATTTTCGCAATTGCTTCAAAATAACTCAAATAGCTTTAAAAATCTTGAAACATTTACCGCAAACTTAATTCAAAAAGATAAAGCACTTGACTCGCTACTAGAAAAATTTTCAAATTTTGCTGACAAAAGTGTAATTTCCTTTGAAATTATGAGTGATTCTGCAGCTACAGTTAAAACTTCTGCTGCTAGTTTTGAAGAACTTTCTAAAGGATTTTTAAAAGAGCTTAAAAATGGCTCATTTGATTTTAAAGATATTTCAAAAGAGAGTTTAGACAAACTCAATTTGGTTTTAGAACGTCTTGATTACACGTTAATTGAGTCGCAAAATTTTATTGAAGCCTTAGAAAAAAGTCCAAGCGATATTATTTTTAAACAAACAGCCATACAATATGGTCCAGGAGAATAACATGAAATATTTTTTACTTATTATTTTTTTACTAGCCCTTAGTGGATGCTCTTTTAAAGAAGTAAAACCAACAAGTCATTATACTTTAGAGGTTAAAAAAAGCCTACCTGTTTATGAAACTCAAGCAAAAAATATTTTAATTACCAAACCTATTTTAAATGCTCCTTATAATTCAAAAAATATTTTCTTTACACAAAAACCTTATGTTTTTGAACAGTATGCAGTAAATAAATGGATTGAATTGCCTCAACTAATGATTGAAAATATGCTATATGAAACCCTTCAAAATAGCTACTTATTTGAAAATGTTGCTTTGGAAAATTCAAAAACAACAAGTGATTACACTTTGCAAAGCCATGTAACAAAACTATTTCACGCATACAAAGCTTCACACTCTTTTGCTCTTGTCTCTATAAAGTTTACTCTTTCAAACAAAAACAAAACTCTTGATATTTTTTATGCTAAAAAAGAAATTTTATGCGAAGAGAATACTCCGTATGGATTTGTAAAAGCTTCAAATAAAGCATTTGAAGAAATTTCCATAGAACTTTTAGAACACCTTGAAAAAAGTAGCTTATTAAAATAATGTTCAAACTATTTTGACTTTAAAAGAGTATTTTTATATAACTTTATAAAATAGTTAAATAAAATTTACTTTTTTAAGGGCTATAAAACAGACCTAACTGTAAAATAGATCTTTACTTTTTTGTTAATTATCTTACAAAAAAAATATTTAAATAATGGAGCATTCATATGGAAAACAAAATCAATATTGCCATTGCAGGGTATGGAAACTTAGGAAGAGGAGTAGAACTCTCAATTTCTAAAAACCCAGATATGAAACTAGTTGGAGTTTTTTCAAGAAGAGATCCAAAAAGTGTAGAGACAATTTTTAAAGATACCCCCATTTTTGCTATTGATACAATTTTAAATTACAAAGATAAAATAGATGTTTTAATTCTTTGTGGCGGTTCAAAAGATGACCTGCCCGTTCAAGGTCCAGAGTTTTCAAAACACTTTAATATTGTAGACAGTTACGATACTCACGCCAAAATTCCAGAGTATTTCCAAAGCGTAGATACTCCTTCAAAACAAAATAACAAAGTAGCGCTTATTTCTATTGGTTGGGATCCAGGAATGTTTTCAATCAACAGACTCTATGGAGAAGCTCTTTTACCCGATGGTGAAACGTACACATTTTGGGGCAAGGGTTTAAGTCAAGGACACTCAGATGCCATTAGAAGAGTAAACGGTGTAAAAGCAGGTGTTCAATACACGATTCCTTCAAACGATGCCATACAAAAAGTACGAAGTGGCGTTCGTCCAACACTTTCTACCAAAGAAAAACACACCAGAGAGTGTTATGTTGTTTTAGAAGATAAATCTTTAGCAAAAGAGGTAGAAAATGAAATTAAAACTATGCCTAACTATTTTGCAGATTATAGTACAACCGTGCATTTTATAAGTGAAGAAGAGTTAAGAAAAAACCACAGTAAAATGCCACACGGTGGGTTTGTAATACGAAGTGGAAGTTCCAGCAAAGAGAATAATCAAGTAATAGAATACTCCATTAACCTTGACAGTAACCCAGAATTTACAGCAAGTGTAATTGTTGCATATTCTAGAGCTGCCTACCGATTGAGCCAAAAGGGAGATTTTGGGGCAAAAACTGCATTTGATATTGCTCCTGGACTTTTATCCATTAAATCCCCACACGAACTGAGAAAAGAGCTTTTATAAGCTCTTTTCAATGAGTAAAATCCCCATTTTTTCGATATTTTCTTCAAAAATGACAAATTCTTCAGATTTAAATTGTATTTACCTAAAATTTCAATTATAATATAACAAATTAAAATATAAAAGGTATATCGTGACTATAAAAAGTAAAATCTTAATTCCCGTAGCGCTAATTATTGCATTTTCCTATATAACCTTAGGTTATATTATGCTTTCAAATAATTATCAAGGACATTATTCAAACTTACAACAAAAAGAGCTCAATATCTCTAAAAATGAAGCTTTTTATGTTGATAAATTTTTAGAATCTAAAGTCAATATTATTTCAGCAATGGCAACAAAAATCTCTTTTTTCAACCGAGAGTATGAACTTGAAAAAATTCGAGCTATTTCAAATTTAGCCAAAGATGCAGGGACATTTAGTTCTGTATATATTGGCTTTGAAGCCGATGGTTTTATGACCAGATGGAGTGGGAAAGACAGCAGTTTAGAAAAAGATAATTACGATGCAAGAACCAGACCTTGGTACAAACAAGCCGTAGAGACAAAAAAAGAGGGAATTACTACTCCGTATATTGATGCCGCTACAAAAAAACTGACCATATCTATTTTTGCCCCTATTTTTGACAATAATATTTTAATAGGAGTGGTGGGTTCTGATATTTATTTAGATGAAATTGTTAAAACCGTTTTAAATATTAACATAGATGACAACGGGTTTGCGTATTTAGTAGATAACAAAGGAAATACTTTAATTCATGCCAATGAAGAGTTAATTAATAAAGAAAATCTTACCTTTAAAAAAGTCTTTGAAAGCAAAGAAAATTTTGGAGAGGTTAAAGTAGGGAATTTAGATAAGCTAATCTCATATGCAAGTGTTCCTATTGCGTCTTGGTATTTATGCATAGAAATAGATAAAAAAATTGCTTTTGAACCAATATATGATGAACTTATTAAATTTACTCTAATTTCAATTGCTTTTCTTCTTATAACCATTATTGGATTTATTGTTTTTCTAAATAAAGCCCTAGCTCCCCTTCCTTCATTACAAAAAGGGGTTATCTCATTTTTTGAATATTTAAAAGGAAATCAAAGCCAAATTAGTACCTTAGATATTCGTACAAATGATGAATTTGAAGTAATGTCGAAAGAGATAAATGCAGGAATTCAATCAGTTCAGCTTACCTTACAAGAAGACAAAGAGTTTATAAAAGATGTTCAAACGGTTATGACTAAAATTCAAAAGGGTGATTTTAATCAAACCATACAGTTTGATACTCATACTCCAACACTAAAGGATTTAAAAGAGACGATTAATTTAGGCTTGTTAAACTTACAACAAAGTTTTCAAAAAATTAACACTATTTTAGATGAATATATCTCTATGAACTACTTAAATAAACTCCATATTGAGCATGTGGATAAAAACAGTACCGTTGCACAATTAGCACAAAAAATTGATACCTTACGATTAACCATTACTCAAATGCTCATTGATAATAAGAAAAATGGAATAACTCTGCACAGCAGCGCTGAAAATTTAATGACCAATGTTAATACTTTATTTACAGCTTCCAATCAAGCAGCCGCTAGTTTAGAAGAGACAGCATCTGCTTTAGAAGAAATAACTTCTACTATTACAAGCAACTCTCACAATGTAGTACAGATGTCTTTATATGCCAATGAGTTAAGAGATTCTGTAAAAAATGGAGAGACTTTAGCCAATAAAACCACAGAATCTATGGACAATATAAACGAAGAGGTGCATTTGATTGATGAAGCTATTAGTGTAATTGACCAAATTGCCTTTCAAACAAATATTCTAAGTCTCAATGCAGCCGTTGAAGCAGCAACGGCAGGAGAAGCGGGGAAAGGGTTTGCAGTTGTTGCTGCGGAAGTGCGAAATTTGGCTTCAAGAAGTGCAGAAGCTGCAAAAGAGATTAAGACATTAGTTGAAAATGCTACTAGTAAAGCCAACAGTGGAAAAGGAATTGCCAGTTCCATGATTGAAGGGTATAAGGGATTAAATGAAAATATCTCTAAAACACTAGAGTTGATTAACGCAGTTGCAAGTGCCAGTAAAGAACAACAAGTAGGAATTGAACAAATTAACAATGCCGTTACGTCTTTAGATGAACAAACTCAACAAAATGCACGAACCGCTTCTTATACTCATGAAATTGCTAAAGAGACGTTAGGGTTAGCAAAAACTGTATTACAAGACAGCGAAGAGAAGATTTTTGATGAAAATGAGAACAACTCTTTAATTAAGAAGTCTTAGAAAATTATTGAATTCTTATTTAAGAGTATAAGTAAACCAAACCCTATTAAAGAGGGTTTGGTTTTTAAAATTACTCTCTAGTCGTTTACTTCAAAATAATATTAGTATTTTTAATATTTTCAATTAGTACCGTAGCATATGAAGCTTTAGGAAGGAAAAAAGAGAGTTTGCACTGTTGCTCTTTAGCGTTATATTGAACTTGTATATTAGTAGGATATACTAAGCAAGCTCGGCGTAAGCCTTTTTGAACCACCATCATGTCGTCATATTTTTCCTCTATTTTTCTAGCATCACCCATACTTCTAAAAACATTTCTTCCACATAAAAGCCCCGTAGGCACAATTTTTCTAGCTTCAAAATCAGCTTCTATGGCAGGGGTTATCTCTTTTGGAGTAAAAAATTTGCCGTCTTTTAGTTGTAAAAAAACATCCCCATTTAAAAGAGAAAAACTTTCTTTACTTTGTTCAATTCTTTTAACAAGCCATTTGTTGAAGAAATTACTTTGATAAGCCGATATAAGCATTTTTTCCAACTTAGCATCTTTTATTTTTAACTCACCTTCAACAATTTTTTGAGCTTTTTCTAAATTCTCTTTAATATCTTTTCCAAAGCGCTGAAATCCAAAAAAGTTCGGCATTCCTACTTTTGAAATTTCTTTTACTCGTTGTTCTATTAAAATTAACTCTTCTTTAGAAACATTATGTAAATTAATAGCAAAATGATTTCCTTTCAAATCTCCAATATTAAGTTTAGTTGAGTGCAAAGAACTGTCTATTATATTTATCTTCCCATGTTTAAAGCGTTTAATATCTTTAGAATATTTTCTAGGAACAGAAATATATTGCGTTGTGGTTGCATGTTTATCTTTTAATCCTGCGTAGCCTAACTCATGCTCATAAATATTTAAGCCTTTGGCTAACTTTTCTAGTAAATCCCATGTACCTAAATTTTCTTTCTGAATTTTTAAAACAATAAAGTTTCCTCTATTAGTAAACTCTATTGGCTCTTCATTAACTATAAAATCGTCTTTATTTTGGTAAAAATTAAAATTTAAAGGGGTGTATTTTTGTGAAAAAACTCGTTTCATATTATCTTTCTTTTATTTAAGTGTGGCAAGTATAGCCAAAAGTGCATAAAAAAAGCACCCTCGTATAGGTGCTTCTTTTTATTAATAAGGGAGTTCGAAATTTAGTTTTGTTGCTGCTTCAATAAGCTGTACTAATCTTATTGATTGAAATATTATACTCTGTAAGCATTAATGGCATGACAATCAAAAGTTAATCAAAGGTTAATGTTTAAGTTAAGTTACAAGAGATAAAAAAAGCACCGCTTTTGCAGTGCTTTTTTAGTTATTAGAAAGGAGAATGAAAAAATCAAAGTAAGTTCGTATTCTTACTCTTGGAATAATTATACACCCCAATCATTAACTTTAAAACAACCAAAGGTTAATGATGCGTTAACGGCGTAATTGATTAAACTACTACTCATTGAAAATAATTTTTAATAGTTTTGTATTATTAATAACTTCATTGGTACCATAAGCAACTGCTAGCAATGGTTCATCTGAAACTTTTACAGGCAATTTAATGGCATTAGAAATATAGACATCTAGCCCCCTTATTAAAGAACCTCCTCCTGTTAAAATGACACCATTATCAACTGCATCTGAAGCTAAATCAGGTGGAATGTTTTCTAACACACTTTTTATAACCATAACTATCTCTTTAAAAAGTTCATTCATTGCCATTCGCACACTTTCGCTGCTTAATTCAATGGTAGAAAGAAACCCAGCACTGTCTCTTCCTTTGACTTTAATTTTTAATTCTTGTTCAAGTTTTATAGCTGTACCTATTTCTATTTTAATTTGTTCTGCAGTTTTTTCACCAATATATAAATTATAATTTTGTCGTACATAGTTAGTAATAGCTTCATCAAACTTATTTCCAGCAGCTCTTGAAGCTTTACAAATAACCAAACCACCCAATGAAGTAACAGCAACTTCTGTGGTACCAGCTCCAATATCAACTATTAAATGCCCTTCAGGCTCACTTACAGGAATACCTGTTCCAATTGCAGCAGCCATTGGTTCTTCTATTAAAATAACATCTCTAGCACCTGCGTTTATTGCAGAGTCTTTAACTGCATTTCGCTCCACAGGTGTTACACCAAATGGCACACAAATAACTACGCGTGGTTTTATAAATGATTTTCTATTATGGATCTTGTTAATAAAATGTCTTATCATAATTTCAGTAATTTCAAAATCAGAAATAACCCCTGCTTCAATGGGTTTTACCGCTTTTATATTAGGCGGTGTCTTTCCTAACATTTGTTTGGCTTCTTGTCCTACCGCTAATATTTTTCTCTTGCCAAATCTGTCTTCTTGAACTGCAACTACGGAAGGTTCATTAACTACAATTCCGCGTTCTTTAGTACAAATAACAATATTAGCTGTGCCTAAATCCATTGCAATATCTTTAGAAAAAAGACCAACTATTCTATTTAAAAACATTCTTCACCCTTTCGTAAATACATCGCTTATTGTAACGATAATTTGTTAAAGAATTGCTACATTTCTGTAAGCTTCTATTACTCTTTTACGCGAAAATGCAATAGAAACAGTAGATTTTGGATATTTCACAAAAGAATTCTTAATCACACCCTCTTCTTCATGAAACCATTTAGCATCCACTGCTTCAAGTTCTGGTAACATTTTTTTAATAAACTTCCCCTCTTTATCAAACTTTTTAGACTGGGTATACGGATTAAAAATTCTAAAATATGGAACACTGTCAGCTCCTGTACTAGCAGCCCATTGCCACGAACCCACATTAGAAGAGGCTTCATAATCTAAAAGTTTACTTGCAAAATATTCTTCGCACTTTTTCCATGGGATTAAAAGATTTTTTGTAGCATATGAAGCCGTTATCATGCGAAGTCTATTGTGCATTAGTCCTGTAGAGTTGAGCTGTTGCATAGCAGCATCAATAATAGGAACTCCCGTTTTTGCACTGCTCCATAGTTCAAACGCTTCGTTGCTATTAGGGTAAATTAAAATTTTCTCATTGAAATTTTCAAATTCACTTTTTGGAAAATGGTATAAAATGGTATTGTAAAACTCTCTCCAAAAAAGCTCTTTTATAAAGCACTCAACGCCTTCATTTGATTTTATTTTTCGCATTTCGTTAAAAATTTGTTTAGGCGAAATAAGCCCAAATCTTAAGTGGACAGAGAGCTTCGAAGTGGCATCTTTATCAAAATAATCTCTATTTTTTTCATACATTTCAACTTTTGTTTTAAACTCTGTTAAAAGTTCAAAGGCGCTTTGATATAAAAAAGAGGGTAAAATTTGTTCTTTAAATCCTAACTCCTCAAGCGTAGGAAAAGCATCATAATCAAAAGGTATTTTAACCAGCTCTTTATTTCTTTTGTACTCTTCAATATGCGAAGCTTGCCAAAGGAAATCGACACTTCTATAAAAAGGAGTAAACACTTTATAAGGAGTTTTGTCTTTTTTTAGCTGTTCTTGTGGGTTAAGCAAAAAAGAGTCTAAATATCGGTTCATAGGCAGAAGTGTCTCTATTTTTTTATCTCTTTTTATAGCATATTCATCAAAATCTACAGAACACAATACTTTTGAAAATCCATATGGTAAAAGTTGTGTGAAAATATCTTCTGGTTTTCCATAAAAAATTGCCAAATCTAAACCAATTTCTTTAAGCTTATTTTTTAAATCTATTACGCTTTTATATATAAAGCTTACTCGCTTGTCCTCTTTGTCTAATTTGCTTAAAATATTTGTATCAAATATAAAAATAGGCAAAACTTCTTTTTGAGCATAGGCTAAAATAGCACTATCTTCTATTCGTAAATCTCGTCTAAACCATAAGATTTCTCTCACTTATACGCCTTTATACTTGAACGAAGTGCTAACTCTTTTGGGTATGGGTTTAAAAATTTTTGTGTTTTTAAATACTCAATATTAAAGCGTGTTACATATATATTAATAATTTTAATAACAGCAATTAAAGGAATAATTTGCTCTTTATACTCTTCTAAAGTTGCTAAAATAATCTCTTTTTCGCCTTTAGTAATCTCTTTTTTAAAGTATCCATAAATATGCATTAAAACATTATATGTTTTTGCAATATCCCCTTTTTTACTTATTGCTTCTAAAAATCCTTGTTTATACTCAGTTAAAACCTCATCTAAACTCTTTTTAGCATGATTTGCAACCAAATTGCCAAGATTTTTATAATACTTTTGCGATTTCGCATAAATAAGATATTTATAGCTTGTATGAAATATTACTAAATCATTAAAAGAGGGTTTGTTTTCTAAAAATTCATGTAAATCTTTATATGCAAAAATCTGCATTAAAAAGTTCTCTTTTAGCCAATCATCATGAAGTCTTCCCTCTTCTTCAAGTGGTAGATAAGGGTACAATCTTTTAATCTCAGCAGCAAAAAGCCCTACTCCTTTTTTCTCACTAGGTGCATTTATCTCTTGATAAACTTTAACTCTCTCCATTCCACAAGTAGGTGATTTTGACTTTAAAATAAACCCACACAAATTATCATTTTCAATTTTTTTAGCACTCGTAGTTGATATTTCTTGAAGTTTCAAAGTTACATCTTCATTGGTTTTATTATTTTTTGCATAAATATTATCTTCTACTTCAACTAAACGAATACTATCCCTAGGACTTCCAAATATTATATCTTCAGGACAATACGCAACTATTTCAAAATATTTTTGCAATATTTTAACTACATACTCATCTTTTGCATGTGCTCCATCATAACGACACAAATTTCCTAATAAACAAGCAGATACGCCTAATTTCATTCTATTCCTTTATTTTTTTAACTCTATTTAAATATATAATTACTAGTAAACAAACAAAAAGCACAGAGGCTAATATGGAAATTACAAAGTAAGTGCCTCCTTCTTCTTGTGTGAAAGGAAGTGTTGTTGTGTTCATTCCAAAAAATCCAACCAAAAAATTTAACGGTAAAAATATTCCTGAAAGCAGTGTCAATACATAAATGGTTTTGTTCATTCGTTCATTGCTATAACTGGCATGAAAGTTATAAAGTGCGTCAAGTTTTTCCAAAGCATGAGCTGCTGTTCTGCCTGTTCTTTCTAGATGTTCAAGTAAATCACTAAAATTAATCTCTAAAAAATCCTCTTCAATTTTATAGTTTTTAATAAAAGATTTCATCGCTTCTATTGCTTTTTCTATAACACGATTAATTTTAATTAAACTGTTTTTATAAAAAAACCATTTATGATTAAATCCGTTGATATGTTTATTCTCATACAACTCATCTTCAATATCTTCAATTTTATCATACATCTCATAAGTCATATTCATAGCAATATCTATTTTTTCATTTAAAAGCTCATAAAAGCCTTTTATATCGACTAAATCCTTAAATTCATGATTGCTTTTGTTGTATAAATAATAGGATTCATTCGTCATTACAAAAGCATAACTCTCATTTTGAAAGGTTCTCTTTTCATACGGCAATCGTATAATTAAAATATCATACTCTTTTTCTTGCATAAAAATAGAGGGGTGAATTGGATTTTTTATATCTTTTAAGTGAAATTCATCTAAATTAACTCTCATATAACATACTCTATATTACTGTTGTTGCTTTTAGGTTTTTTCAACTTTATAATAGGTTTTTGAATAAACAGATTATTAGGGTAAATAATTAAATCGCCATCATCACTTAGCATATGAATTTGAAAAAGTGAAATTTCCACTATTTTTCCACTAACACCATTGTCGCCATCTAAAATTTTAATACTCTCTCCTACTTTAGCGGGAAAGGTAAAAAAAATAATTACACTTGAAGTTATATTGCTTAAAATAGACCATTGAGCAAACAAAGCAATTCCAATAACTGCAAAAATAGAGGAGATAAAAATCAAAATGCCATCAAATTTCATGCTCCATATAGCAGCACTTAAAAAAACAGCTATTAATATTACAATTATATTAATACTTTTAGAGATATAATAAATGCGTTTTTCATTCTCTTCTTTATATAAACCCATTTTATTTAAAGAGTACTTTGAAAGCTGAAGCGTTGCAACTGTTCCTACTATTAGAATAATTGTCATTATTATATTGTTGTTAAATAACTCACTCATTCTATTATCTCTTCATTATTTAGTTCATAAAATTCACTTTGTGCAATTGCATTGTCATTGAAAAACCCTAACTTGTCTTCAGCACTTTCTAGGTTTTTTATTTTAGCAATATGAAAAATAGCATCCCCTTCTTGCACTAAAGGAATTTCTGATTTCCCAATTATTACGCCATTGAACACTGCTTTTATTTCAAAACTTTTATCGCCTAAAGGCTCATCTATATATGCAATAATTTCATCTTGTTGTACAATATCGCCAAGTGCTTTAATAGTTCGTATCATCCCACTTTCGTTTGAACGAATCCACTGGCTTGTGCGTGAAACAATTGGTGTTTTGCTCTGTTTGCTTTTACTAGATTTTGGCAACATATCGTACGCTCTAAGTACATTTATGATTCCTTTTACTCCAATACGAATTGAAATTTCATCAAAACGCAATGCTTCTCCTGCTTCATAAAGCAAAATAGGAATACCTTGATCTTGTGCAACTGCTCTTAAAGAACCATCACGAAGTTCAGAATGCAAAATAACGGGTGCTTGAAACGCTTTTGCTAATGTAAAAGTCAACTCATTGTCAATATTTGTACGAAGTTGTGGCAAATTAGACTTATGAATTGAAGCTGTATGTAAATCAATGCCTAAATCACAGTGCTGCACCACTTCATCAAAAAAAATCTTTGCCACACGACTGGCCAATGATCCTTTATCGCTTCCTGGAAAACTACGATTTAAATCCCGTCTATCAGGCAAATACCTTGAAAGAGTCATAATTCCATAGACATTGACAATGGGTACTAAAATAAGAGTTCCCTTGAGTTTTTGAAGAATAGTAAGCTTTCTAAGCCGCCTGATAATCTCAATACCATTAAGCTCATCGCCATGAATAGCGGCACTTATAAACACCACCGGTCCTTCTCTTCGCCCCCTTATAACGCGTAAAGGAAGTCGTGTAGGAGTATTGTAAAGTTTTGGAAGTTCTATGTTAATAGTCATATTGCTTCCTTTTGGAACCTCAATGCCCCCTAAAACAAATTTACCGCGTGTTGACATTAGGCTCCAATATTATCTTTTTTTATCTTTCTTTTTTTAGAATTAATATCGCATCTTGGACTAACACTGTTTTCAATAAAATCCATAATTTTACTTGCAATATCAATACCCGTTGAGCTTTCAATTCCCTCAAGACCAGGAGAAGAGTTTACTTCCATAACCAAAGGTCCTCTAGCAGATGGAATCATATCAACTCCACAAATACCTAAGCCCATGGCTTTTGCAGCTGCCAATGCTGTGGCTTTTTCTACTCTATTTAGTTTATAAGCAGTAGCACTTCCACCTTGATGTAAGTTTGATCTAAAATCGCCCTCGGCACCTTGTCGTTTCATAGCGCCTACAATTTCACCACCTACAATGAAAACTCGAATATCCGCGCCTCCTGCTTCTTCAATATACTCTTGAACCAGCAAGTTAACATCCATTCCATAAAAGGCATCTAAAACCGATTTAGCGGCTTTTTCGCTGTCTACTAAAACTACACCCACACCTTGTGTGCCTTCAAGAATTTTTAACACCAATGGAGCTCCTCCACTTAATGCAATCACATCTTTGGCATTAGATTTATTTGAAGCAAAAACAGTTTTTGGCATATCTACGCCATTTTTAGACAAAATTTGTAAACTTCGTAATTTATCTCGGCTTCTTTTTATGGCTAAACTCCCAGTTGCTGTAAAAACATCCATCATCTCAAAGTGTCGCACCATTGCAGCACCATAAAAAGTTCTACTCGCCCCCACTCGTGGAATAATAGCATCAGGAGCAGGTAATTCTTTTCCCAAATAGTTTATTTTAAGTTCATTTTTCATAATTTCAATGCTGCATTTTAAATAATCAATTACCCGAATTTCCCAACCTCGTTGTTTACCAGCTTCTACCAATCTTTTCGTTGAATATAAATTTGGATTTCTCGATAATACATACACTCTCATACTTTGCCTTTATTGTTTGCATTTGTTTGGGTTAGATACTCTTGCGAGACATCAACTAAAAATCTTTTATTTAAAAATTGTCGTCCAATTAACATTGGGTATTTCATATCTGCACGGTTTGTTAAAGAAATAACACTTTTATACTGTTTTCCGAAAAATTGAAGTGTCACTTTAATAGAAGGGCGAAGTTGTGTCTCACCATTTGAACTTTTAACTCGTTTTAACTTATGCAAAGGCATTTTCATTTGCTTGTCATGATAAGAGGGGTGAACTTCGTCTAAGAGCTTAAAATGCACAAAATTATTCTCATCTACAAAAATATCATCACAATGCAACGCATTGGAGTCTGCTCCTGTGTCAATTTTAGCATCTATATCATAAAGCTCCAACTCAATAATACTCACCACTTCCCTTCTGCCTATAATTTTTTTTATACTCATTTTGTATCCTAAATTAAAAGAATATTATAGCAAAAAGAACCCTATAACTATTAATATTATTATGAACTATTTTTAAAGGAGTTTTTGAAAAAAAAGTGGCATAATTTAATGGATTAATTTACGCATATGTGTTGCACTTTTAGTATGTATTAGAGTTATTTGTTTTAAGGAAAATGTACTTGAGTTTATAATTGAAAAATTTTATGAAATATTTAAATTTTAAGAAAAGATTGCTCCATTTAAAAAATGGAGCGGGAGACGAGACTCGAACTCGCGACAATCTGCTTGGAAGGCAGAAGCTCTAGCCAACTGAGCTACTCCCGCTCATCTATGGTGCGGATGAACAATAAAAGAACCTTTATCGTTTTCGCAGATTCGAATTATAGGTATCTTTTCCTTAAAAATCAATTAATACACTTTCTAAATTGAACTTGCGGTTGAACCAAAAAGGTTTAACTATGAACACAAAATATTTAATTAAAAAAGGTAATTGCTTTTACTTTAAAAGAAAAATTCCAAACAACCGCAAGTGTATAACAATTTCTCTTCAAACAGATAGCCTAAATCTAGCAAAATATCTGATTAATATGATAAACTTTAATTTTACAAAATTATTTTTATTATATTTGGGCAAAATGGATACACAATTAGAAGAAAAAGATGAAGTTATAAAGTATATAAAGGAACTTCTTAAAAAATATGTTTTAGAAGCTATTGTTGAATATGGAGAATTAGAAGAGTTAAGACATCAAGATTTTACATATATTAATGAAGATGGTATTCCCCTTGATGGAGGACATCCCTATTCTATTGAAAAAGCAAAAGCTGAAATCCATTTGGGAATTCATAATGAAGAAATTAGGGAAAATCTCTATAACAGAATTATAAAAAGAACAAATATTACAAATGAAGAAATAAACAAAATTGCCAAAAACAAACAAGGTATTCTAAAATTTAAACTCCTAAAAGCTGAAAATGAAATTTTATTATATGATAACGCAAGAAACAATCAAATTTTAGAAGTTCCAAATCTTTTAAAAGAAGAATTTAGAGAATTTACAAATTTAGATTTTCAAAAAAGTTATGAAGCGAAACAAGAAGAATTTCAAAATGCTCTAAAAATAAAACAATCACAAACCACAATTCATAATAACGATTATTATACTAAAACTCTTTTAGAATTAAAAGAAGAGTATTTACAAAAAAGAATAAAAGAGGGATTAAAAGACCCTAAAAGATATGATACTGATATTCAAATGCTCATAGAAATTACAAATAAAACCTATGCCATTGAAATCACACAAGAAGATATGAAAGAATTTGTTATCATTCTTGAACATCTTCCCGACAAAAACAAATTTGGAAAACTGTATCAAGAAAATTCTTATAGAGAAATATATAAGTTATATGAAAAAATGAAATGGGAAAAAAATTCCATAACAACTGTAAATAATAGAATCATTAGAATATCTGCGTTTTTAAATTGGTGCGTAGATGATGAATATTTAGATAAAAACCGACTAGCCAATAAAAAAACAAAAATAATTAGCAAAAAAAAGGCTAAAAAATGGGAGAGAATCTCATATACAAATGAAGATTTAGATAGATTATTTAAATCTTCTTGGTATACGATGGATTTACTTTTAAATTTAAAAAAACATCCCGATAAAATATTTGCTCCTTTACTTGGACTATATCAAGGATTTAGAGTTAACGAACTCTCCTCTTTATATATCAAAGATATATTAACTATTAAAAATATTAATTGTATTAATATTGAAGAAGATGAAGAGGATAAACACATAAAAGGTGATTTATCAGAAAGAATTGTTCCAATTCATCCAAAGCTTATTGAAGTTGGTTTTTTAGATTATGTTGCTTATCAAAAGAAAAAAGGACAAAAGAGAATTTTTCCAAATTTATATTATACGAATGGCAAAGGCTATGGACAAGCCTTTTCAAAAAAATTTAATAAAAAAAATTTTAAAGCAGAATTTATAGATGAAGATTTTTTACAAAGTGGAGCAAAAAAAAGAAAAGATTTTCATAGTTTTAGGCATACCTTTACAGAAAATTTAAAAGATGTTAAAGGTGTTCAAGATGGAGCATTGGATTATCTAAATGGACATTATAATGATTCACATTCTCAAAAAACTTATGGAAAAAGAAATATGGAGAGATTATATAAAATTATTAGTAAGTTGGAATATGATTTTGATTTGACAGAGATTGAGAATGAAATTAGAAGATATTTAAAGAATTGATATAATTTCTAATATCTAAATAGTGGAGATTTTAATCATCTCCACCAACACTAAACACCCTAAATTAGGGGCTTCATTTTTAAATTAATTGGGAGTGTTAGAAATTCCGTGTCAATCTGATAAAATTAAAATATCAAGGATTGACAATGGAAGAACAATTTGACTTCGATGAAGTTTTAAAAGAATTTAGAAGTGGAAAGAAACTTACAGGTAAAGGTGGACTTTTATCTCCACTTATAAAACAACTCACAGAAGCAGCTTTAGAAGCTGAAGTGGAATCGCATATTGCTAATGATGTTCTAAATGGAAATAAGAACAGAAGAAATGGTGTCAATAAAAAAACTATCAAAGGCACCAGTGATGGAACCTTTGAACTTGAAACCCCAAGAGACAGAAATGGTACCTTTGAACCTCAAATAGTAAAAAAGCATCAAACTACAATCTCAAATGAAATAGAAGAAAAAATACTTTCAATGTATGGACTTGGAATGAGCTATAATGATATATCATCTCACATTGAAGAGATATATAACGTATCTATATCAACAGCAACCATAAGTACAATTACAGACAAAATTATATCAAAGGTTAAAGAGTGGCAAAGCAGACCACTTGATTCAATTTATCCCTTTGTATGGCTTGATGCTATTCATTATAAAATAAAAGATGGTGGTAAGTATGTATCAAAAGCCGTTTATACTGTTCTTGGAGTTGATATGGAAGGGAAGAAAAATATATTAGGGTTATATCTATCTGAATCTGAAGGAGCCAATTTCTGGCTTAGTGTTCTAACCGATTTAAACAACAGAGGATTAAAAGATATACTCATTGCTTCTGTTGATGGTTTAAAAGGCTTTCCTGAAGCTATAAAGACAATATTTCCACAAACAGAAGTACAACTATGTATCATACATCAAATACGAAATTCGATAAGATATGTGGCTTCTAAAAATCATAAAGAATTTATGTCTGATTTAAAACCTGTTTATCAAGCGGTATCTAAAGAAGTAGCCGAGCAAGAACTTCAAAAGCTTGATGAGAAGTGGGGTAAACTCTATCCTATTGTTATTCAATCTTGGCAAAATAAATGGGAAAATCTATCTGTGTACTTTAAATACCCGCCAGAGATTAGAAAGGTCATTTATACGACCAATATTATTGAATCTGTACATCGTCAATTTAGAAAACTGACTAAAACCAAAGGAGCATTTCCTAATGAGAATTCACTTTTAAAACTGCTCTATATGGGAATACAAAATGCTACTAAGAAATGGAATATGCCTATGTGGAATTGGAACCTTACCCTCTCTCAATTGGCTATATTTTTTGAAGGCAGATTGGAGGATGAACTTAAAATTTAAAAGATTATATGAAGTATTAATATATATTTTTAATGTTATAAAATTACTAAATTCTTAAAGAGCGTTTTATACTCTCTTTAAGAAGTAAAAGTGCTGTTAGTTTGTTTTTGAATAGGAGGACAAGGAACGGTTCCATAGGAACAGAAAACACAACAGTCTTCTCCTATTGGTCTAATAACTTCATTACAATTTTTACATTGATAAAAGAATTGACATGCATCAGTTGGCATAGTCTCTTCTTCTTTATGTCCACACTTAGGACAAGTGATTATTGATTTTAATTGAATTTCCATAACTTACTCCTTTTATAATAACTCTTTAATAACCTTTTTGACATCCTTTAGACAACATTTTCCAGATGGATTTTGATGTTCACAATCACACCCAATACTATTCATTTTTCCAGAAATATCTTCAATGGCATTTGTTTTACCAAATTTACTTATTTCATCAGATATTTTCTCTTTTGTCCAATTAAAACAGTAACAAACTGTTTTAGGACTTGACCATTCTTTTATGCCAACTTCTTTTATTAAATGCTCTTGTTTAATTATCTCATTAGGTTTAAAATAGATAACTTCACAATTTGGAGTTTGGCAATAAAAGAAGTCTTCAATTGATAAAAGTTCTTTTATATACTCATTTTTAACTAAAGATTTAATGGTAATAGGCGATACCTCTTTAGCTTTGTCTTTACAAATGGGGCAGACGTCTTTTGTATAAAAACTTAACATCAATTATCCTTTTCAATTTTCTTATGCGTAGTAGATGTAAAACCTGTTGTATCAATTGCCTTTTTAATATCTTCAATTGTTGTTTTACTACTATCAAACTTTATATTTGCATTTCCAGTTTTATATGATATATCTAAATTAACTATACCATCTTGTGTATGTATTGCATTACCAACGGTAGCCTCACAAGCTGGACAAGTCATATCTGAAATTTTCACATCATATGTAACTATATTTTTTTCTTGTACAATCACAACATCTTTTTTACTATCTTCTTTTATAAAGTAATCTCCATAATAAGGAAAAGAAATCGTTACAATTGCAAATACTGTTACTAAAGATAAGAATGTTTTTGTTCTTACAAAACTTATTTTCTCTTGGGTTTCACACTCACAAGAAATTTCTTCTTTTGGTTTTAGTTTTTCCCACCAAACATAAGCTAATACTAATACAGTCAATCCTATAAAATAAGGTCTAAATGGGTCTAACCAAGAAAATGTAGAAGCTAAACCTGCTGAACCTGCTAATACAGCTAAAACTGGAGTAATACAACACAAGGAAGCTCCAAGTGAAGCAATAATACCTGTTAGAATTTTTTTATCCATAACTTACTCCTTAATACTGTTTTCAAAAAAGTGTTTAATATCATCATTAATAAAATAAAAGATAGTTGCTCCATCTCTTACATTATCAATAACATTACCATCTTTTAATTTTCTTAAATGCTGTGAAGTTGCTGATTGACTGATATTTAAAATATCACTAATATCACAGACACATAACTTTTCATAATTAATTAATAAATAAACAATTGAAAGTCTGGTTTCATTACCTACTAAAGAGAATATTTCACTTTTCTTTTTTAGTAAGTTCTTCTGCTCTTTTATTAAATCCTGTGCCTGATTGATTAGTTCATAATCAACTTTTTTTCTAATACATTGTGGGTTTATATTCATAAGATTCCTTTCTTATTTAAACATATTATAATATTCTAATATGTAGAGTTTGTGTAGTTGTAAAGAAAAGTAATTAAAGGATATAATTTTTTAAAATCTTTAAATTTAAGTTTGGATATGATAGGATTTCCATATCAGATTTTAAATTGACACGTAATATTTAACGGTCTCAATTAATTCGTTAAGTATCTCACTAATGTAGCACATTAAATTAGAAAAATATTATCATAATATTCATAATTTTTTAATCAACCCTTCTGATACTATTTCTATCTTTTGGAAAAACTAATCCTTTTGTAGTCATTAATGGAATATTACTTGGCATTACTAATAAATCTCTTTTAGAGATATTGAAATACTTTGTATATGTTTCTTCAAGATTTAATATACAACTCTTATTTTTCAGTTCTTCAATTTCTCTACATTTATCAGCAATAAAATTTGATATATTATAAACATATTTAAATATATCAATTCCAAATTCATATATTTCACCATCAAGAGAGAATTTTGGTAAATTTACAAGTTCATCAACTTTATCAATAATTTCACACTCAATAAATTCACACATCAGTTCTATTTGCTTATCAACATATTTTTTATTATCATTATTTTTGATAAAACTTTGAATAGCCTTAGCAAAATCTTTCATAGATATTATTAAATGCCTATTATTTTCATAAATTCCCCATTCTTCAAATTCTACAAACATTGAATACTCTTCAATATCCTCAACATGGTGAAAATAATTTCTAATAACTCTTAAAATTACGAATTCTGGTATATCATTAATTTTACAGTTAAATTTATCTCTTAACTTATCAGCAAGAGAATGTAAATTTTCTAAATAAGTCATAAATGTTGTAATACTTTTTTTTTCAGAATATTCAATCTTTAATAGAATAGCTTCACTCTCAAAATATCTATCTATAAATCTATTATCTTCCATATTTTTCCTTAATAAAATAACATTAATTTTATTATACTTCTTATTCCTGATACTTTTTATTAAATAAGATAAAAGAACAACGGAGAATGGCAAAGCCATTCCCCTTATGTTCAAACTATTTGTTAATCCAACTTTGAAAATACTTAATAATTGAAGATTGAATTTCTTTTGATAAATAAGGCGTTTGAAGTAATATTTTTTCACTGGTTAAACCATTTTTATAAATAACTCTACCCTTTGGAAAATCTTGAACCCTTGTTCTTGTTATCTCTTCAATCTCATCTTGTAATCCAATACTATTATTAATATTAAACTGGCTACTTGTTCTTAATAAAAAAGAGCCTTGTAAATTGGTTAATACATTTGTAGGAATATTGGTGCTATCAATTTTTTGGGAAAATATTAATAATAAAACTTTTGAAGCTCTACCTTTTTGTCCAATTTCAATAAGATTATTGAATATCTGCTCTTTTAGTTTTTTATCGTGATGGGTTGATATTGTTCCTATCTCATCAATTAAGCAAATTCTATATTTTCCACTATAAACTAAATCCTCTTTTTCTTTCATTTCAGCAAATCGCTTATTCATTTCATTTTTAAGCTCTTCAAGGAGTTTATCAACTTGTTCAAGGTTATCTGTAAAAGTTGTATTATTTAGCTTATAACGGCTTAATTCTACGCCTTTTAAATCTATAAAATCTAATTTATCTATGTAATTGAAATTATGAAGTAATGAGAAGATAGCCATATTTAAAAAATTGGATTTTCCAGCTCCACTTTCTCCAACGGTAATACAAGAAGTTAAATTTTCAAGAGGTAAAAAATAAGCACCATTTTTTGAATCTCCAAGATATATTTTTTTATCTTTTAATAGCCCTATATGCCAATTAAATTTTAAAGGTAATTTGTATAGCCTTATAACTATCTCTTTTTTATTATGAGCTTTAATTTCAAACTCTACTTCATTTTTATCCTCATATCCTAATAAATGAATAATCTTATCTTTTGAATTAAGATATAACTGTTTATCTATTGATAAACGGTTTTTAAAATAGTAGGTATTTGTTTTTTTATCATATTTCTTAAATTTATCTAAAAATATTTTGCTCTCTTTTTGTTCATCTGCTACTCTGTTATAAAGAGATAACGAATAAGGAAGTAATAAAAACCTATGATACTTTAAAAAGTATATGGTTCTTTCTAATAAAATGATTGAAGCACCAAATAAAAAATAGTATTGGTATTTTTCTACTATATCAGCATTAAGCACTGCTCCATTTTCAGCAATAAATATTACTGAAAATAGACCCAAAATTAAAACAACCAAATATTTTGTAATATCTTGGCTAAATAACTTTAAGAGGTGGAGCATTTCATTTTATCTCTTTATGAAATTTAATTTGATTCGTTTGTGAATAATATAAATTACCATTAACAGCAGCTATTGAAACGGGAATTGATACAACTCCATCTTTTTCAAGTTTTGGAACATCATTTTCATTTGTTATTTTAACTTTTAATATTTCCATTCCTTTGCTTTCACTCTCCATTAAAAATTGAGCATATACAGTTTTCTTATTTTCATAAGATTTTTCTAATATTGATAATATTTTTCCATTAATTGTAATACTTGTCATAATTTGTTTTCTCCTTTACTAATTTTGTAATTTGATAAATTTTTGTTTAGTATAAATTTCTTCATTTTTATAGCTAATCCTAAAAGTTTTTATTTTGTAAAACTTATCCTTTTTTTCAGTAATAAGTTTTACTTTAAATATAGAACTTTTTTCTCCTACCCTTGTAATTTTTCTATCACTATTATTTAAAATAGTTCTTTCCATAGAAAAATTATCTTGAAAGAAAAGATACAAAGAAATCCCTAAATCTTGGGTTTCTAAATCTATTTTTTCTTTCATTGAAACAATATTATCATTTATTTTAAAATTAATCTTATTTTTTTCAATAAATGAAACGGCTCTGTATATTTTTTTATAAACCATAATATTTAAAGGAAGAAGAGAAGAAGTTAAAACTCTTATTTTATGGAATCTTTTCCACCCGTCTAAAACTCTTGCTTTGAAAATATCACTTCCATTATTTAGGTCTTTAATAATATATTTTAATAGGTATTTTGAAGCGTAATTAACATTATCTTTAAAAGATACTTCTTCCAAATCTGTTCTATCAAGTTTAAAATATTCTACTACTCTTTTATAAGTTCCTTCTATTTCATCCATTTTTTCATAAGGAAAATATAAAACAAGGTGGAGGTGGGGAATCATTGTGGAATGATTTTCAATAGCCTTGATATAATATAAATCATTTTTAACATAGTTTTTCACTCTTTTATAAAATGTGTGATAAATCTTATTAAGTTCTTTATATCCACAGCTTACAGCTTCTTTTAAACTATTAAAAATAAAATCTTTGTTATCTTCTACATATAAACGCCCTTTGGGAGTTGCCACGCTTTTAAATGGATGGTATTGGCTTGGTAGTGTTAAAGTTATAAAAACACTACAAAATTCTTTTCTTTTAGATAATTCTTGAATAGTTAAGGCTCTTTGTTCAGTTATCTTGGAATATTCCTTGTATTTCTTTTCAAAATCGTAATTCATTGATAAGGTTTCATTTGTTGATGTATTTATAAACTTATGATGTTCTAAATAAGATTTTTGTTTAGATTCTTTTTCTATTGAGTGTTCATAATAGAGTTTTATGTTTTCTTGAAGCTCTGCGTAGAGTTTTGAATTGTTTTGTAATTTCTTTGAATAGTATCCTTTCATAATTTTCACCTGCTATTTTATAATATATAGCACTTTGGAGAAAAAATCGGACGTTTAGAACTAAAATAATAAGAATTTTTTATTTATAGTAGTTATTATCATAAAAAATTAAAGGGTAGATATACTATAATTCATAAAAAAGTTGAACCAAGGGTTGAATTTTAGTAATAATTGATTGTTATGGAAATAAAAAAAGCCCTATAAAACCGATTCTAAAATCAGATTTATAGAGCTTAAAATGGTGCGGATGAGAGGACTTGAACCTCCACACCTTGCGGCACCAGATCCTAAGTCTGGCGTGTATACCAATTTCACCACATCCGCGTATACAAAAAATAATAAGTGGTACGCCCTAAAGGATTCGAACCTTTGGCCTACGCCTTAGAAGGGCGTTGCTCTATCCAGCTGAGCTAAGGACGCAATAAAAGTTAAAAATGGGGTAAGTAACCGGGTTCGAACCGGCGACCCTCTGAACCACAACCAGATGCTCTAACCAACTGAGCTATACCTACCACAATGTTAAAAAAATAATTAGATGGTCGGGGCGAGAGGATTCGAACCTCCGGCCCCCTGGTCCCAAACCAGGTGCGCTAACCAGACTGCGCTACGCCCCGACAATGTTGTTTTCTCTTAAAAAGAGGACGGAATTATATTATGTTTTTATTGAAATGTCAAGGGATTTCTAGCTTATTTATAAAAATCCCTTAATTATCTTAAAATTGAATAAGTCCGTCAATAGGAGAACTGGCAGTTGCATACGGTTTTTTAGGAATTCGCCCCGCTTTATAGCCTATTCTTCCAGCAATTACTGCATATTTCATAGCTTGTGCCATTGCAATTGGATCTTTAGCACAAGCAATTGCTGTATTAGTTAAAACAGCTTCAGCACCTAATTCCATAGCAATAGTTGCATCACTTGCACACCCAACACCTGCATCTACAATTACAGGAACTCTTACTGCATCTTTAATAAATGCAATGTTGTATCTGTTTTGAATACCAAGTCCTGAGCCAATAGGAGCAGCTAATGGCATAATAGCATCCGCACCGGCATCTTCTAATCGTTTGGCAATAATTGGGTCATCGTTAGTATATGCCATAATGGTGAAGCCCTCTTTTTTTAAAATTTCACACGCAATGATGGTTTCGATAACATCGGGGTACAACGTTTTATGCGCATCGCCAATAACTTCTAGTTTAATAATATCTATTCCTGTAGCTTCTCGCATAAGTCTAAACGTAGTTATGGCTTCTTGTGCGGTAAAACACCCTGCTGAATTGGGAAGCAATCTTACGTTAGTTCCTTTAAAATAGTCTAATAAATTCTCTTCTTTAGGATTCATAATATTTACTCGTCGAATTGCCACAGTTATAAGCTCACTTCCACTTGCCAAGGTGGCATCTTTTGTGGTTTGAAAATCTTTATATTTACCGCTTCCTACAATTAATCGGCTGTTAAATTCATATTTTCCTATTTTTAATATTTCGTTCATTTGGTATTTCCTTCTATAAATTGTAAGTATTCTTTACTTGCATTGCTGATGTTTATCTCTAAAATTTCGGGTAAATCATAGCTATGATTTTCTTTGATTTTCCTTTGAATTTTTTTAAAATTCTTTTTTTTAGTTTTTACAGTAAGTAAGATTTCTTTCTCGTTACAAACTTTGTTTTCCCAATAATAAAATGATTTTATTTTAGTAAGTTGCACACACGCAGCGAGTCGTTTTTTAATCAAAAGTTTTGCAATATATTTTGCCTCTTTTTTTGAAGCACATGTGGTTTGTATAATAATGGCTTTCATTTCTTTCCTTTAGAGTTTTTTAATTTGCATTATTAAATCTTGTGGCGTTAACGAGTAGTTGTTGCCCTCATATTTATTAGCAGCCAAACTGTGTGCTAACGATGCACTAATAGCTGCATTTAAAGGAGTGTAGCCTTGTGCTAGTAACGATGCCATTAATCCAGCTAAAACATCGCCACTTCCTCCTTTGCTCAATACTGAAGTACCAAAATGGTTCACATAGAGTTTTGATTCGTGTGCAATAATTGAGTTTGCCCCTTTTAAATACAACACCACTTTTGGATATTTTGCACTAAACATCAACGCATAGTTAAAACGATTGTTTTGCAACTCTTCCACACTAATATGTGCAATATTGCACAAAGCCAAAAGAGAACAAAACTCTTTAGGGTGAGGGGTTAAAATAGTATTTTCTTTGTTTTGTTTTAAGGCTTCTAAAATAATATCATCGTAAAACAAATCGGCATCAATAACTTTAGGTAAAGAGCTATTTAGCAGCAGTTGAATCTCTTTACTCTCATACTTGCCTAAACCCATTCCTAAAGCCAGTGCAGTTGTATTCTCTGGTAACGTATGGCATTGCATAATATGATAAGGAAGCGTTATATTTTCATGCGTCATAGCCGTTACAAGAGAACATCCAAAATTAAAAGCAGCATCGCAAGCAATTATTCCTGCTCCTTTTTTCTCTCTTATTACAACCGCTAAATGCCCGAAATTACCTTTGTGTGTGTTGGAAGTTAAACGAAAAGGGATTTCCATATCCATCATATCGAGTAAAAACATTTGGCTCTCTTCTTCATAAAAAGAGGCGTTCAAACCCAACGATGCCACTTCAATTTTGCCTACAAAATCTTTAACACCATCTGCAAACAAAGCACTTTTTAAAGCTCCCATAGTAATAGTAGTATTGGCTTGAAAACAAATAGGCAAAAGCTGCCCCTCTTTGTTAATTCCTGAAGGTATATCACACGCTAATTTATACCCTTTAAAACTATTGAGCAGCTGAATGAGTTGAATATTTTTCTCGTCAAGAGTTTTATTTAAGCCTGTTCCAAAAAGACAATCCACCACAATATCGCACTGTATTGGCTCACAAATTAGCTCAACTCCTAAACTTTGAAGTCGTTTTTGTTGCAGTTGTGCCATGGAAGATTTTAACGCATTAGGCGCATATACAAAAATGCGATATTGCCCTAAAAGAAGTCGTGCAAGTGCCATACCATCGGCACCGTTGTTTCCACTTCCACACACTATTAAAACGGTGCTTTGTTCTTGAAAACTGTTTTGAATAAATTGTGCCATGCTTAAACTGGCGTGTTCCATTAAAATATCTTCACTTAAATGATACTGTTCATAACATTTTTTATCTAGTGAGTTGACTTCATAAAAAAGTTTTTGCATTTTATTTCCTAAACTTCCAGCCAAGAGGCTCTAAAATAGTTTTGACTTTTTCTTTAACGTCACCTTGCAGTTCAAACCACTCTTCATTGATTGCTCCGCCACAAGCCAGTCTCTTTTTTAAGAGTTTAAAAACCTCTTTTTTTAGACTCTCTTCGCAATAAAATCGCCCAACTAGCGTTACGGGTTTTCCTTTTCTTTTTTCATAGGTAAAAACCAGTTGATGCTCTTTTTGGGTCATATTTTTTTGAGCTATACTTTTTTGAGCCGTTGGCTTTTTCTTATCCTCTTTTTGAGTATCAAAAGATTCACTTTCAAGTTTGGCTCCCATTTCAAATATCATTATAACTCCTTGACTCGTGAGTAAACATCCAGACTCTCAATATCTATAAAATCCCCTATTTTATACTGTTCAACAGCAACTCGCCCTATCATGGCAGCGTTGTCTGAACAGTATTGCAAAGAGCTTAAATACAATGTGGCATTGTACTCTTGACACAATTTTTCAACCTCTGAACGCAAATAAAGGTTGGCACTAGCCCCTCCTACTATTGCAAAGTTTTTAGGTGCATTTAGTTTAAAGAGTTTTTTTAATTTTTGCATAATATGAGCCACGGCTGTTTTTTGAAAAGAGGCACAAATATTTTGTTTGACTTCAAGTGTTAGCTCTTCTTCTTTATCTATTGCCATTCGTACAGCGTTTTTAAGTCCAGAATAAGAGAATGCCAACAGAGGGCTTTGACTTAAAGGAATAGGAAAAGCGTAGGCGTTTTCATCCCCTTTTAAAGCATACTCTTGAACAATAGGACCACCTGGATACCCAAGTCCTAACATTTTAGAGACTTTATCAAAACTCTCTCCAAAGCTGTCGTCAATCGTTTTTGCCGTCACATTCATTTGTTCTTGCGTTTCCACTTCAATGACTTGCGTGTGACCACCTGAAACCAATAACACCGTCATGGGAAGTACCGCTTCTTTTTCAATAAACAAAGAGTAAATATGCCCTTTTAAATGATTTACAGCAATCAACGGAAGGTTTAACGCAATGCTAAGTGCTTTTGCCATAGTTACGCCCTCTGTTAGCGTAACGGCAAGTCCTGGGGCATTGGTTACGGCAATGGCTTTAAGGTGCGGGAAATAGGCTTTGCACTCTTCTAAAATTTTAGGCAACGCTTCAACATGAAGGCGTGCCGCTAACTCAGGTACAACTCCACCATAGATACTGTGTTGAAGCTCTTGCGATATTTTTTTATGAAAAACTAATTCTAAAGTTTCTATGTTAGTAATAGAGATAGAACTGTCATCACAGCTGCTTTCAATACTTAAAATCATAGGTTTGGTTCCTTCAGCTTTTCTTCATTAATCCAGTCCAATGCCCATTGAAACTCTCCAAAACCAGAATCGGCATTAATATGCCCTGCATTTTGGAACATTATCATCTCAATATGTAGTTGTTGGCTTAAATTTTCGGCTTCGTTAACGTTAAGATAGGGGTCGTTATTTGAACAAAACATTATGGCTTTTTGGCTTTTTAAGTTTTTAGGAATAGGATAGGGAAAAAACGTTTTTAACTCTTCAATATCGCAATTAAGGCGAACGGGAGCTACCAGCATTAATTTGTCTAACTTTATATTCAGTTCATCGAGTAGGTGTAACCATATGATATTTCCCAACGAGTGGCACACCACAATATGGGGTTTATACTCTTCTACCTCTTTTTTAATAAACTCTTTCCACTCATTAAGCTTTGGAAAATCCATATTAGGCAGCGTTGGAAAGGAAACCTCGTAGTTCTCTTTAACTAAAGATTGTGCCAATTGTGCTTGCCAATGAAGATGCAAACTTCCGCCCCATCCGTGCAGTATCAATACTCTTTTTTTCATATTTTTCCTATTTAATATCTCGTACGCACCGCACATATTTATTCACCTTTCTATTATCAAAATATGCAGTTCCGCTGATAAAATTCATATAATCAGCATAGTACCAAAAGGTTCTTATATGTGCTTTATACGCCCAATATCCTGAATCAATCCTATATTTAAAGGCTTTGTTTATGTGTGTTTTACGGTTGAGTTTATCTACAATAGTTTTAAATTCTTCAATGGTGGGAACTCGCCACGTAGAGTAACCGCCATGAACTAACTTTTCACAATAAACCAATGCTTCTTTATGAGTCATTTGAAGCGTTATTGTACTTTCATTGTCTACCCACATTAAGTTATTTTTGTGATCTCTAACAATTTCTTGCCGTGCGTCTCGTTGCAAAATTTGTGCACTTAAAGAAGTTATCAACAATAATATACAGAGTACATAGTTCATGCCTACTCCTTTATTTCAAACTTACCTTGCAACAATTTTCTCTTTACTTCTTGCTTTAAAAGCTCTATTTTAATTGTACCATTTTCTTTAAAAACAAGTCCCACTAACTCTTTACACTCTTGCATATTTATGGTTGTTGGCGTGTGTTTTTTCCACTGCTTAAATTTCTCTTCATACAAGCTATGAGTTTTTTGTTCAAATTGGCTTCGTGTATAGATAAAATAGATAACTAAACAAAGTAAAATACCAAAAGGAATAAGCAAATCAAGAGTCACAATAGCTCCTTACTTCTTTGTCTATTTCAAAAATTTCATCTATTGTTTTCGCTTTAATATGCGAAAATTTACTTAAAGCATTTAAAGTATTTTTAGCAATATCTAAAAAACCTATTTGGCTTTTCAAAAATTTATCTACGCCTATTTCATTTGCAGCATTTAGCACCACTCCCAAATGAGGGTTTTGCAATATAAACTCTTTTACTTCCCAAATAGGATACCTTTGCGCTTCTATTTTTTTAAACTCTAAACTGCCCACTTCTAAAAGATTCACAGGTTTTAACACCTCAACATTAACCTCTTGTTTAATAGCATACGCAATAGGAAGTTGCATACAAGCATTGGCAATATGTGCGGTGGTACTTCCATCTTTAAAATTAATAAGAGCATGAATAAGTGATTTAGTTTCAATAATAGCATCAAGATTTGTAGTGTTAAAAAGCCATTTGGCTTCTAGGAGTTCAAAAAGTTTATTGGTCATAGTAGCGCTGTCAATAGTAATTTTATTGCCCATTGACCAATTTGGGTGATTAAGCGCTTCTTTAATGGTAACATCTTTTAATTTTTCTAAAGGATAATCTCTAAAAGAACCCCCACTTGCAGTTATTGTCATAGATTCTATGGCTCGATTTTGAAGTAAATACCACAACCCAAAATGTTCGCTGTCAATTGGCATAAGTCTGGTTTGGTCAATAAACTCTCCCGCAACTACTAAAGATTCTTTGTTGGCAAGTGCAATTTTTTTTCCACACTCAATAGCTTTAAGTGTTGGTTTTAAACCTAAGAAACCCACTAAAGCATTTACTACCGTTTGAGAAGTGGAGTTTTCAATGGCTTCTAAAATAGCTGTTTCTCCATAAGAGACATTGTTATGATTAACTTTATGCATATCTTGTTTATTGGCAATTACTACTTTTGAAGGGTTTATCTCTTTAATTTGTGCATTTAATAGTTCAATATTATTTCCAGCAACTAAAACCTCAATATTTAAGCCAAATTTTTTAGCTACTTCAATAGTATTAACCCCAATAGAACCCGTACTTCCAAGTAGTATCAAGCAAATGCCTTTAATAAAACCAGCATTATAATTCCTGCAAATAAAAAGCCATCAGTTCTGTCCAACACTCCACCATGACCTGGTAAAATATTTCCGCTGTCTTTAACGTTGGCTTCTCTTTTTAAATAACTTTCAAACAGATCCCCAAACACAGAAGCAATAGCAACAACAATTGAGATAATTAATGCCGCAAAATAACTCACACTATCAATAGAAAACAGTGGTCCTAAAAGGGCAGCTAAAACAATTCCACCTATTAAGCCTTCAAGAGTTTTATTAGGACTTGTTTCACAGAATTTTGTTTTTCCTATGCTTCGCCCCACATAATAAGCCCCAACATCAGCGCTTGCTACTACAAATAAAATCCACCATAAAACTTTAATACCAAAGTCATTGTACAGCGCTAATATAAACAAAAAAGAAGCCAAAGGATACAATAAAGGTAAAATAATGCGTTTATTAATAGTGCGTTTATAGGCTAGAATAGATGCAAATACTACAATTGCAACAAACACCAAATCGTTAGGTTCTTTATAAAAATAGGCGACAATCCAAGTAATTCCTGCAAATTGATAGACAATAAAATCGTCCACATCAAAAAGCTTCATAGCTTCACTTACTCCAATTATCATGAAAGCACCCAAGAATAACCAGGTTATAAATGCAATATCTAAATAACTAACAAGAATAAAAATAGCAAATAATAATAAAGCTGTTTTAATTCGGGTAGAACTACTTTTAATTAATTCAAACATATAAATATTCCTCTAATTTTTTTTGATTTTACCATTATTAAACTTTACAAGCTTTGAGAGTGAATTAACCAAAAAATGAATCCTTGAAAGGATTAGCACAAAGTTTTATTGGCATCGAATGATTGTTTGACATAATCCTACGTTATCAATTGTTTCAATAACCTCTAAATTGGCTTTTTCTAACAATTTTTTAAAATCTTTATAGTTAAACATTTTACTGTACCCATTTGCCATGGCAGTAAAGTAAGGAGAGGTGTTAATAATACAATAAGCAGCCGTTTCATTTTGTTGTCTGTCCCAAAAAGGTTCCATAATACATATTTGACTTTTATGTGTTAACACTTTTTTTGCTTTTTTCAAAATTGAAATAATTTGTTCTTCTTTAAAACAATCTAAAAATTGACTCATCCAAATAATGTCATAACCTGTTGGGATTTGTGTGTTTTCATTTAAAACATTCCCAGCAAGCGTTACAACATTGTCTAAATCTTTTCCATAAATAGTTTGTTGTGCCAATTTTATTTGTTGCGGTAAATCCATAATAGTTACCGTTGCATCTTTGTTTTTCAAAGCATACATAGTTGCAAATTTTCCTGTATTTCCGCCAATATCTAAAATGCTTTTAGGTTTATACGAAGCCAGAATTTCACACGCTTTTGGAAAGGCAGAATCGGAATAAAAATGATCAAATTCAAACCAACTTTGTTTGGCGTTTAAAGGCAACGAAGAGAGAGCAGGATAAATAGTCTCTTCATTGCTAAAGACTTTTAGCCCTATGGGTTTTTCTTCTTTAATGGATTGTTCTAATGTAAATAGTCCTAAATAATTAACATGATGGTTGTAATTCATATTTATATTTGTCATAGTATCACTTTGTAAAAAGTACCCTATTTTGTTAAATGCCACAGATTATCTTGGTATTTAACAATATTTGCACTCAATGCTGTTTCAAGTAGAACTTGTACTGCATAAGAAGTTAACTTTAAAGACGCAGCAATCTCTTCTAAAATAAGCCCTTGTTTGTTTTTTAGCAACAATTCTAAAATTCCCAAATCTCGCATGCTTCTTGCGACTTGAAAAATAATAGGAGCAAACGCAATTTTTTGGGCTTCATATTGTGCTTGAAGTGCGGTTAGATTATCATTATTTTCAAAAAATGCTTCCATTTATATCTCTTCTACCATTAAGGTTATGGTTCCTTGTGCTACTTTTACACTCTCATCTTCCGTATATATTTCAAAAAAAAGTTCTTGTATATTATTGAAAATAGCTTTAACCTCCAACTTTACAACACATTCTAGTTTAGATGTTTTTTCTAAAAGTATCATATTTTTCACACTAATAACCACACCTTTTTTAAGTTCACTATTTCCAAAGGCCGCACTGCTTTGAGCTGCTGCTTCAAACAACATTCCTAAGCTTGGAGAAAAAGGAAAAACACAACGAACTTTCACATGTTTTTCATCTTTTTGTAAAATTTCTTGAGCGAATAAAATAGGGAGTTGATGGGGAAGATTCAAAGAGTAACTCCAATAACATTGCTTTTATTTTTATCAAATTTTTTAGCAATTTCGATCAACAAAGCAATAGATTGTGGCAACCCTTTATCTCTATTTTCAACAGTTATAGTTTGCTTTTTTTGAGTAATTTTAACTTTTAAAGCAACTGCACATTCTAAATACTCAATGCATTTATTAATCTCTTCTATATTGGGAATGTTTAAAGTTTCGGTTGCTAATAATAAAATCTCATCGCCATCCAACGCTTTTATGGCTCCTAATTTCAAGAGTCTGTCTGAGCTATTATTTCCTGAAGATATGGTCATAATTTCACTTCTGTTTTCATGCCATATTGAACTATATGAAACAGGAGTATTATAAACGGAGTTTTGAAACTCAGTAGGAGAAATGCCTTCATTATTTAAAATAGCATTGAGTATTTTTGCAGTAGAACTTAACTCCCCTAATGCACTGACGTACATTACTCTTCCTTGCGTAAAATTAATTTGATACATTAACTCTATACACAGTTTTGACGCTTGGGTAAGTCTTCTTCTAAAAACCATTTTAGGAACTAACTCTTTGGTATTTAAATTATTTATCGTTGTTTTGTCCATTAAATACGCGGCATTGATTATTTCTAAGTGTAAGGTCATAAGGGTAGTCCAAAAACCAAACTGGTATTATTTCCGCCAAAAGCAAAAGAGTTACTTAAAACATATTTCAAATTTTGTTCAATTACTTCATTTGAAATATTTATTTCTTCATTTTCCAGTTCAACAATATTTTTACTTGGTGGCACAACACTTTTTTGCAATGCCATCATACAAATAATTGCTTCAATAGCCCCAGCAGCACCCAAAGTATGACCCGTAACTGATTTTGTAGAACTAACATAGGGTTTATGTTCATTAAATAAAGAAGTAATAGCACTTAACTCTGAGGTATCGTTTGCCATAGTTCCCGTGCCGTGAGCATTAATATAGCCTATATCTTTTATAGAGATATTTGCATTTATTAAGGCATTTTGCATGGCATTTTTTGCCCCTACTCCTTGCGGGTGAGGTTGTGTCATATGGTGTGCATCGCAACTGTATCCTACACCACATATTTGTACGGCATTGGGTTTTGTGGGTTGGTCTTGAACTAAAAGAACAGCAATAGCTTCTGCCACATTCATGCCTTCTCTGTTTTTTTCAAAAGGCGTACAAGGTTTGCTTGAAAGCACACTAAGTGCATGAAATCCACACACCGTTGTATAAGACAAAGAATCAACACCTACAACTAGAACATTTTTGTAAATACCTTTTTCTATGACCTCTTTGGCATATCCTAAAGCATTGGCACTTGAAGTACATGCGGTTGAAAAAGAGATATCATCATAAAAAGTAAATGTTTGTTTAAGTCTGTGAGCAATGGCATCAATAGGGTGCTCTTTTGGATTAATATTTTCATAACTTTTATCTTTAAAAAATATCTCTTCAGTTTTATTCATTCCGCCTACAGAAGAGCCAACAATGAGTAAAGTATTAGTAAAATCTTCAAGGTTTGATGCGTTTAAAACTTTTTTGCATTCATTTATTAAGCTCTCATCAAACGACATAGAGTTTTTTATTTTTCCAATGGCTACAGCACTGTTTTTTACATAATTTGTGTCAATATCAATTGTTTCTTTTTTTTCACATATGGCTAAAAACAACTCTTCCTTGGAGTTTCCTGCACACGAAACACAAGAGCTGTTATTAATATAAGCTTTATTTATTTTCATTAATATATTGCAATAAGCTTTCAACCGATGAAAAAATTTGATCATACAACGCAGGGTTTTGTATTTTTACACCATACTCTTTTTCAATAATTAGTACCAATTCAATTGAATCAACAGAATCTAGCCCTAAACCATCCTCACCAAATAAAGGGTCTGTGTCATTAATATCACCAGGAGTTAGGTCTTCAAGATCTAAACCTTCAATTAATATTTGTTTAAATTCATTGCTTGAAATACTCATTTTTGTAATCCTTGATTTTTAATGAAAAGTATATTACTTTAGTGCTTTTAGTCATCTTATAGAATATCTATTTTTCTCTTTTAGGTGACTTACTAACTTACTATTTAGACAACTTAAAGTAAAATACGCAAAATTCAACAGAAAGAAATTTATGCGTTTTGTTCAACACTTATATACAATTATAACAGACAACCCACTCGAAAAAACCATACATTTAACGGATGCTTCTCATGAAGTTTTTAAAGCACATTTTCCGAATAACCCAATTTTAGCAGGTTTTTTACAAGTTGATTTAATTGAAACTTTGTTCAAACTTGAAATAAAAAAAATTAAGCGTTTAAAATTTTTACATATTATAAAACCTAATGTTACGTTAACTTTTAAAAAAAATAATCAAACTTTTACTATTTTTAATGAAAACGAATTAAAACTAAGTGAATTAATCTATGAATAGCTATATTGTTGTTGTTCCTACGTATAATAACTTTAAAACCATACAAAATGTGGTAAACGATATTCTTTCTTATGATTACAAAATAATTGTTGTCGATGATGGATCTAGCACTTCTTTAAAAACTCTCTTAGCTACAAATGAAAATCTTACTGTTGTAAAACATGAATCCAACTTAGGTAAAGGGATAGCTATTACAACAGGTGCTAAGTGTGCCAAACAAATGGGATATACTCATATTGTTACACTAGACGGTGATGGTCAACATTTAGCTTCAGAAATTCATAAACTCATAGCTGTTTCAAAGGCAGATGAAATTATTATAGGTGCTAGAAATTTAAATTTAACAAATGTGCCAAATGGTTCTAAATTTGGTCGTTGGTTTAGTAATTTTTGGGCATGTTGGGATACAGGGTTTGAAATAACTGACTCGTTGTCAGGGTTTAGAATTTACCCTGTTTCTATTTTAGACTTACCTATTAAAACAAAACGCTTTGATTGGGAAATGGAAGTAATAGTTCGACACGCATGGAATAAAGGCATTATTAAAGAAGCTATTATTGAGTGTTACTATCCAAAACCCGAAGACAGAGTAAGCCATTTTAGAAAATTTAAAGATACCATGGCTATTGTTTGGGTTCATGTCCAAATGCTGCCTTTTAAAGGGATAATCTCTTTTTATAATCGACATAAAAGAAAATAATTAATGAGTACAAAGCAAAGAGGAAGCGGTTGGAGCATAAAACTAGTTTTTAATTTATACAAACTTTTTGGCTATAAATTTATTTACTTTTTAATGTACCCCGTAACTTTCTTTTATTTTATTTTTGCTTCAAATGTAAAGAAATCTCTTAAAATATATTATCAACACTTAGGCTTGAAATTTAACAGTTTAGTCTATTTTGAACATTTAAGAGTATTTGCTATTTGTCTTGTCGATAGGTTTATATCAAAACATGACCCTGATTCTTACACCTTTGAATACGAACAAAAAGATTCTAGTATGAAAATAATGGATTCTAAAAGTATTTTACTTTTTTCTCACTTTGGAGGATGGGCTTCAAGTTCTAGTAGCCCAGTAACTAAAAATAAAATAAACATAATTATGCAAGAAGTTATTCTTGATAGTATAAAAGATATTGAAAATGCTATCGATAAAAAAGTTTCAAATATAAACATTATTGACCAATCATTGGGACAAATATCTGTCTCTATTGAAATTGCTAATGCTCTGTCAAATAATGAAGTTATAGCCATTATGGCGGATAGACCTACTCATGACAAGTATAAATTCAAAACAAAATTTTTTGGAAAAAGTGCTTTTTTTAATAGAAATCCGTTTAAAATCTCCTATAAAACAAAAACACCTATTTTGTGTTGTTTTGTTATACATAAGGGATTGCAACACTATAAAGTAGAAACTATAAAATTGGATTTAGATTTTAGTTTAAAGGAAAATGACGCTATTGAAATAGCTATAAAAGAGTATGTCAACCTTTTTGAAGATATTTTAATACAATATCCAAATCAATGGTTTAATTTTTATAATTTTTGGGAGAAAGAATGAATTTATCAATAGATAAACGCTACATCACGTTGGATGAAATTAAAGAAGCATCCTCAATAGAAATATCAAAAAATCAAGAGTTTTTGGACTATATTAATCATACGCATGATTTTCTAATGAATGAAATAAAAGATGGAAAACCCATTTATGGCATTACCACAGGGTATGGGGCAAGTGGCAAAAACTATGTTAGTTTTGAAGACAGTAAAACATTGCAAAAAAATCTTTTTAGATTTCATGGCTGTGGGATTGGAGTGAATTTATCGCATAAGGTGTGTAGATATTCTGTTATTATGCGTACGGTTTCTTTAAGTAAAGCCCGTTCAGGGGTAAGCGTTGAGTTGCTTCACCGTTTAGAAATGCTGATACAAAAAGACATTATTCCGGTTATTCCCTCACAAGGATCCGTGGGTGCCAGTGGAGATCTAACTCCATTATCGTATATAGCAGCTGTAATTGCAGGTGAGAGAGAAGTTTATTACAAAGGGGAGATTAAAGATGTAATGGAAGTTTATAATGAACTTAATATCACCCCTTATGAGTTTAAACCCAAAGAAGCCTTAGCTATTATGAATGGTACGACTATTATGAGTGCCATTGCATTAGCTGCCATTGAAGAGTTTGAAATCATCTTAAATAGTATGGAATCGTATGTTGCGGGTATGTTTGAAGTGTTATTAGGCGATGATACTCCCGTTGCTGATTTTGTTCATGAGTCAAAACCTTTTAGTGGGCAAATTGCTACGGCAAAAAATATTCAAAATAAAATTGCCGGTTCAAAACTCACTCACGGACGAGATGACAGATACGATAAATTTTTTGCAGACAACGATTTAAATATTCAAGACAACTACTCCATGCGTTGTGCGCCGCAAGTTTTAGGGGTAATTCGCGATAATTTAATCATCTCAAAAAACTGGGTAGAAACTGAAATCAACTCCGTTAATGACAACCCTTTAATTGATGGGGAAAATCATGTTATCTACACCTCTGGAAACTTTTATGGTGGATATGTAGCACATGCTATGGATACGTTAAAAATTTGTGCCGCTAATTTAGCCGATTTACTCGACAAAGAGTTTGCTTTATTGGTTGACCACAAATTTAACCGAGGTTTGGGTGAGAATTTAAAACTATCAAAAGAGCCTTTTTTTCATGGATTTAAAGCCATGCAAATAAGTTTGAGTTCGTTAAGTGCCGATGTTATTAAAAATACCACCGCAGCTTCGATTCACTCACGTCCTACGGAATCACTTAACCAAGATAAAGTTTCAATGGGAACAACCGCTGCCAATGATTTTGCAAAAATGATTCCCGATTTGTACAATATGCTTTCCATTGCCTTTATTGGAATGGCGCAAGCTGTGGATATAAGAGGAAACGACCAAGTTTCGCCTCATTTAAAAAATATTTACAATGAAATACGAACCTTTGTTAAGCCTTTGTATGAAGACAGACGAATGGATTTTGATATTCGTGCCACATACAAACTTATTGAAGACGCCAAACTTATTTAAAAAAAAGATCAAAGAAAGAAGCATGGAAATAAAAAAAGTATTAATAACTGGAGCTACGGGAGCCATTGGCACAGAAATTGTAAAAGAGTATGCAAAGAATGGTTACTATGTTTATCTTCACTACAACAGCCGTCAAGAAAAAGCTCAAACATTATTGGAAGAGATTAATAACAAGGGAGAGCTTATTTGCTTTAATATGCAAGATAAAGTCTCCATTAAAAATGCGTTAGAATCCTTAACGGTCGATGTGTTAATTAATAATGCAGGAATAATTAAAGACAATCTTTTTTTCTTTATGAGCGATGATGAGTGGGAAGATGTTATTACTACGAATTTAACGGGAATGTATTACGTTACTAAAATGATTTCAAGAAATATGATGATGCAAAAAAAAGGAAGCATTGTTAACGTAGCTTCTGTTTCAGGCATTACAGGAAATGTAGGTCAAGCCAATTACAGTGCAAGTAAAGGAGGCGTTATTGCTTTTACAAAAACACTTAGCATTGAGCTAGGTCGATACCATATAAGAGTCAACGCACTAGCACCTGGGATTATAGAATCACAAATGACCCAAAACCTTCCCAATGTTAAGGAGCTTAAAAAAGCTATTCCGTTAGGTCGCTTTGGAACAGCCCAAGAAGTGGCAAAATGTGCTTATTTTATTGGCGCAGTTGCTACTTATGTCAGTGGGGAAGTTTTAAATATTAGTGGGGCGATGGTTCGTTAAAAATGAACCTAATTATCTCTTTACTTTATGCACCCATTGTTTTTTATTCATTAAGAAACTTTGAGATACCCGTTGTCTCTTTGTGCATAGGATTCGCTTCTTTTTTATGGTTGATTTTTTCAATAAAAAAAGGCATAACCTATTATATTTTTCCGCTTGTTTATTTAACAATCTCCCTTTTAGCTTTTTTCTTAAATGATATGCTTTTTTTAAAGCTTTTACCTGCCATTTTGTCAGGATTAATTAGCTTTTTTATTTTATACACCTATGTAACAAATAACTCTTTTATCTTTTTATTCTTAGAAAGAATCCATAAAAAAGTGGAAGAAAATGAAAAAAAATATATACAACAATCAACTCTTTTTTGGTTTTTTATTTCTCTTTTTAATCTATTGATTCATTGCTATATTTTATATATTCAAGATATAATTTACTGGACATACTATTCCTCAATTGGGTGGTATGGCATCTTTATGGTAGGTGGAATAATTCAATTTATTCATAAAAAGATATTTTTAAATAGGAGAAATTTTGCATAAACTTATGTCTGTTTTTTTATTTTTAACCCTTTATTTATATGCAGTTTCCATACCTTTTAATGAAGAAAAATATATTAATGCCTTGCAATCAAGTGTTTACAACAAGGGGTTTTTAGAAATTACCGATGATTTTATTAAAATTTCTTATCCAAAAAAAGACAAAACCTACCTTTTTTACGCTGATCATATTGTGCATATTTCCAATAATAATGAAGAAACAATTAAGTATGAAGATAATCTTGAACTAACTATTTTTTCCAAACTCATACACGCTATTTACAATAATAAAAGTGAAGAGCTAAAAGAGTATTTTGAAATAAATGCAAACGCCACTACCATTGTGTTGCTTCCTAATGAATATCTTTCAAATGCCATAAAAAAAATTGAGTATCAAAAAAATGGTACTGTTTTGAAATTTTTAAAAATCTATTTCAATAATGAAGATTGGATCAAGATTGAAGAAACTCGCTGATTTTATTGCTCTTTTTATCCTAAGTTTCTTAATAGCATTAGTTTTTCATTTTGATTCTTTTAAAACCATTTCAACCTCTTTGGATTCTATTTTGCCTCAAAGTGAGCAAAAAGAGTTACTGAAAAAGTTCAATGAATTTCAAAGCATTAAAAAAATATTTTTATATGTAAAGGGATTAAATAAAGAGTCATTAGAGAGCATAAAAGCTTTAGAAAAAAAGTTTGTTTCCATAGATGGCGTTTCTTTAGAGAAGTTGCAAACCAATGAAGCTTTGCAAGAGTACAAAAACAGTTATTTATTTTATCGTCAAAACATCGACCCTACTAAAATTAATGTGCTAGATATTTCAGAAGAACTTAGCCAACTAAAATCCAATCTATTGTCTTCTGATTTTTCCTATTTTATTAACCCCTATGACCCGTTAAATCTTACAGAAAAAGAGTCGGTATCGCATAACTTTTCTATAAAAAACAACCATTTAATAGTCAAAGAGTTGGGTTATTTATCTATTTTTACGCTTGATTCTTCAATAAACTCCCTACTTCAATATGAAGAAATTTATACTTCTATTCAAAAAAACATTCCCAATGCAGAACACATTAAAGTTTTTTCCCCTATTTTTTATTTTGTTGAGAACTCTTTAATTATAAAAGACGATGTCAATCGTATTATTATTCTTTCAACAATTATTCTGTTGCTGCTTTATATTTTTATTTTAAAAAATATCAAACTGCTTATTAACACCTTAAGCACCCTAGCTTCTTCTGTATTATTGGCATTGTTCATTTCTTCGTTTATTTTTGAAGAGTTGTCTGTTTTTGTCCTTGTCTTTGGCATTTCCATCTCCACGGTTGCCATTGATTATATGTTTCACCACTATGTACACCAATATTATGAAATAAGAAAACCTTTTAATAAAGAGGTTCTATTTGGTTTGTTAACCACCGTAGGCGCTTTTTTTATTATCTCATTTATTGATTTTGAGTTAATCAAACAGCTTTGCTACTTTACAATTATTTCTTTACTTTTTTCTTATATACAATTTGCTTTTTTATACCCTAAAATTGGGTTTACGTACATTGAATTGGATTCAAGTTTCTTTAAATCTTTCCCTCGTTTACGCCCTTGGTTTATTATGGCAGTTTCTCTTATTTTAATCATGTTCTCTTTAAATACAATAGAATTTGATTCCAATTTAAAGCACCTTGATGTAGAAAATAAAAAACTCAATACACTTCAAGAGTTTTTTAATACCCATCTTACTTCACAAAACAACACCCCTTTTCTAATTAAAGCTGCTTCTATTGAAAATCTCATTCTCTATTCAAAGCAATTAAAAAAAGAATTCCCTAATGCCTATACTCCTTTAGCAACACTTATTACTTCAAAAGAGTATTTAGAAAAAAAAGAGCATTTAGACGCTTTAAATCTTAAAAAAATAAAGAAAAAATTACAAGAAGAGTCTTTGGCTTTTGGATTTAAACAAAACTTTTTTGACCATGCTTACGGCTACGAGGTGAAAGAACCCATTTATACGTTGGATGCTTTGCAAACTCTTGGGTTTGAAGTTCTTTTATATAAAGACCAATTTATTTCATATGTTAATCTTCCTAAAGAAGAAGCAGAAGCGTTAAAAAAGTACGAATTTATTGAGAATTTAAGCATAAAAGAGATGTTCGAGAAAACGTTGCTTTCTATGAAAAATGACTTGCTTCTTTATGGCGGTATTACTGTTGTGTTTATACTTTTTATGATGCTGTTAAATAGCCGAAAAAATTTGCTCACCTGTTTGGCATTTATTGTTTTTCCTTTTTCTTTAATCGTATCGTTATCTTTTTTAACGGCCTTTAATATTTTACATCTGTTTATGCTTTTTATTATTTTAGCCATTTCCATAGATTTTGGCATTTATTCCAGTTCAGAAAATAAAAATGCCAATACCAATAAAGCCATTTATTACTCTTTATTATCAACTTTTGCTGGGTTTGGGGTATTGGTTTTTTCTGAAATTAATGCGCTTTATTCCATAGGAATAGTAGCCTCCACGGGCATTGTTGCCATTGCATTTTTATTAACATTTTTAAAAGGACCTTCTTATGACGCTTAGCATAGTTAATGACAATAACTCCATAAAAGAGTATGAAATCAAAGAAGAACTTTTTTTAAATTCCCAGTTTAACAATAAAATTTCTTACATAGCTTCTGTTAAAAAAGAGGAAAATGCTTTAAATATTTTCACCTCCTACTTTTCAGATGCCAAATCCATTCTTTTTGACCAAACCAATAAATCAATTTTAACTCAACTTAAAAACCTCAATATCAAAGAGTTTAATAAACCAAAAAACAATGATAATATCTTTAACAACAAAATATTTTCTTTGCTCTATTTTACTTCAGGAAGTACCGGTTTTCCCTTGGGTGCTTTAAAAACAAAAAAGAATATTCAACGAGAAGTAGAAGTATTAAGCTCTCTTTTAAGCAAACACACCATAAAAAAAGTTATTGTAACGGTTCCTTTTATTCATTTTTATGGGTCTTTGTTGGGGTTATTTTTTCCTTTGTTTAATGACATTGATATTATTTTAAAAGAGCATTTTTTGCCCAATGATTTACTTCATATGATAGATGAACACTCTTTGGTTATCACCACTCCTTTATATATTAAAGCCTTAAACCAAATCAATGACACAAAAGATTTGAGTCAATCTTTATTTGTAAGTTCAACCGCACCGCTATTAAGTGCCGATGCCAAAACCTTTAATCAAAAATTCTCTTCCAATATTTTACAAATTTTTGGCTCCACAGAAACCGGAGGCATTGCATATAAATTTAACGACGACACTCTTTGGACGCCATTAAAAAGTGTTATTCTTTCAAGCAATAGTGAAAATGAGTTAACAGTAGAGTCTCCTTTTATTTCCAAGGTTGTTTTTGAAAAAGAGTTTATACAAACGCATCAGAAACTGCAAACCTTTGATTATGTGGAGTTTGAAGAAAACAAATTTAAACTCATAGGCAGAAGTTCTCAGATTTTAAAAATAGCAGGAAAACGTTACTCTACGATTCAAATTGAGAATATTTTAGAGCAAATAGAGGGCATTGAAAAAGCCGTTGTTTTTGTGAATACTCAAAATAAAAGTTTAAAAGACGAAGTGTTGGATATTACTCTTCAAAGTAAAAAAGAGTTTTTAGTTAAAGATATTAAAACCATTTTACAGCAAAACCTCTCCAACATTAAATTTTCTATCAATCTTAAAATGGTTGATACCATTAAAACCTCAGCCGTAGGAAAAAAACTTGCTATACAATAGTTTTACTCTTCATTGGGTACAATTGTCTTTTTTTAAGGTACCCCTTTGTCAATAATTATTAATAATCTTTCAAAATCTTATAACAATAAACTGGTTTTAGATAACCTTAGTTTAACTATAAATAAAGGCTCTGTTTTCGGACTTTTAGGTCCCAATGGCGCAGGAAAAACCACGCTGGTGTCTATCTTAAATCAGCTTATTAACAAAGATTCAGGAAGCATTGAAATATTTGGATTTAATATAGAGACCAATTCTTGTGAAATCAAACAAATTTCTTCTTATATTCCTCAAACTTATGCGTTTTATCCCAATTTAAGTGCTTTTGAAAATTTAGAATTTTTTGGGGCATTGTATGGACTTAAAGGGGAATTATTAAAACAACAAATTGCTTATTGCATTGAAACCACAGGGTTAACCAAGTTTATTCATGCGAAAGCAGGTACCTTTTCAGGGGGAGTTAAACGAAGATTAAATATTGCCATTGGTTTGCTTAACTCGCCTAAAATAATCTATTTAGATGAACCCACCGTTGGCATTGACCCACAATCTCGAAAATATATTTTAGATGTTATAAAAAACCTCAATAAAACCAAAGAAACCACCATTGTTTACACCTCACACTATATGGATGAAATAGAATATCTGTGCGATGAAATTGCTATTTTAGACCATAAAAAGATTATTTTACAAGAGAAACACTCTTTCCCTTTAAAAAAACAATCTCTTTTAAAAATTCAACTAGAAAAGAGTAGTATTCAAATGGATGTCTCTGACTCATATGATGAATTTATGGCTTTTGTTGCCAACTTAAAGCAAGAAAATAAAAAAATTCTATCGCTTGATTTTCTTAATGAAAATTCTAACAGTTTAGAAAATAGATTCTTATCCCTTACTAAAGAAGAGTTACGAGACTAATGTTTTACTATATATTAAAAAAAGAGTTTCGTCTTATTTTTAGAGATATTCATGCCTTATTGGTTCTGTTTTTAATGCCCGCTGCTTTTATTCTAATTATGTCGCTTGCCCTAAAAAACAGTTACTCCAATACCCTTGAAGTGCCTTTAAAAGTAGCGTTAACGGCTCCAGAAACTCCTGAGATTAATCTATTTTTAAAAGAGTTATCCCACAATGCTTATTTTGAAGTTACCTTGGTTTCCAAGAGTTCTTTAAAAAAGCTCTTATTTGAAGAAAAGTATGATTTTGCGCTTCACTTAGATGAAAACTATAAAGAAAAAATCAACAAAAACGACAAAACATTTACCATACAAATTTACAGCAAACCCGATACCAACAAAGAGTATTTATCTATTTTAAAACACTCAATTGTTGAAGTCATTTCAAAAAATATTATGAAAGACTATTTTATTGCTTCAAAAAAAGATGCTTCGCTCTTAGGAAAACTAGACTCTACTGTTGTTAATACCTATGTGTATAAAAATAACAAACAAGAAACAACTCCCACATCGGTACAACAAAGTGTTCCCGCTTGGTTGATATTTTCAATGTTTTTTATTTTAATTCCTATTTCCAACACTTTTGTCAATGAAAAAAACTTTGGCACCTTAGCTAGAATACGAAGTATCAATGTCTCCGTGTTTCCACTTTTAACGGGTAAGATATTGCCTTATTTTATTATCAATCAAATACAAGTGGTTCTTATGCTTTTAATGGGCATCTTTCTTGTTCCTTTAGTAGGAGGCGATGCATTAATTATTCAAGGAAACTATTTTCTGATTTTTTTTGTTACAAGTTGTGTATCTATTGCAGCCATTTGTTTTGCTTTGTTTATTGCCAATATTAGTAAAACTACCGAAGAAGCCACTTCTATAGGAGGAGTTATTAACATTATTTTTGCCGCCTTAGGTGGGATTATGGTTCCTAAATTTATAATGCCTGAATTTATGCAACAAATAAGTGCTTACTCGCCTATGTCGTGGGGCTTAGAAAGTTTATTGGAACTTTTTGTTCGAGGTGGAAATTTTAGTGATATTTCGGTATATTTGCTCTACTTACTGCTGTTTGCTGCTGTGTTTCTATTATTATCATACATCTTATTAAAAAAAGGGAGAAATTAATGTCTGCATTGGGAAAAGAGTTAAAAGAAGAGTTGAAAAAATTAATTATAGAAGAGTGTGAAAAAGAGTGTGCAATTGAAGATATAAAAGACGATGATATTTTATTTGGACCTGACTCTGTTTTGCAATTAGATTCTATGGATGCGCTTCAAATTTCTATGGCATTACATAAAAAATATGGCTTAAAAACGACGGACAGCAAAGAACTTAGAAAAATAATGGTCTCTATTAACACCTTAGCACATCACCTTGAGACTAAATGAAAAAAAGAGTTTTTATAACCGGTTCTTCCATTATTTGTGCCTTAGGAAATCATAAGGAAACGTCCGTTGAGAAAATAAAACAGATAAATAATGAGAACTACCCACACTACTTAAAAGAAAATTTTGAAAAAATCAATTTTTATCGTATTAAGAAGTTTTTTACCACACAAGAAGAGAAATTTTATTGGGTTTTAAAAAACAGTATCCTTGATGCTATAAACGATGCCAAATTAACCGAACAAGAAGCCAAAGAGTTACATGTTTTTTTAGGCTCAACTTCTATGTCTATTTCTATAAAAGAAGAAGAGTTTGGAGAATCTAATAAAATTAGTAGCTTAGGATATGGAGAGATTGGAAATTTTATTGAAGAGCTTATTGCTTCAAATTATCCTTCAACTATTATACAAACAGCGTGTACTTCAAGTGCTAATGCCTTAACCCAAGCAGCGGAACTAATCAAATACAATAAAATAAAAAGAGCATTAATCGTTGGTTTTGAATTTTTTAACCATACCACCTATCGTGGCTTTCAATCTCTTTTACTTTTAAGTCCTACTGGTACATATAAACCCTTTGATAAAAACAGCGATGGACTTATTTTAGGTGAAGGGTGTTCCTCTTTAATTCTTGACTCTGAAAAAAAAGAAACTTCCGATTTTGAACTACTATCTTCACATACTTGCTTTGATAACTTCTCAGTTACAAGTTCCAACCCTAATGGAGAACTTACACTTTTCTGCATGGAAAAAGCATTGGACAAAGCCAACTTAAGCCTTAAAAATTTAACCTGTATTAAAGCCCATGCCACAGGAAGTGAAAACTCCAACTTATCTGAAGTTACGGCTATTAACAGTTTATTTAAAAAATATAATCAAAAAACAGATGTAGTTATTTTAAAACCCTATATCGGTCACACACTGGGTGCTTGTGGAACCAATGAAATAGTTCTGCTATGTGAAAGCATTAAACATAATTTTTTGCCTAAAACCATTAATTTTAAAGAGAAATACGATAGTGTTGACTTTACACCTTTGTTAGAGAGTAAAATGCTAAAAAAAGCTACCATTCTTTTTCAGTTTATTGGATTTGGAGGAAGCATTACTTCACTCATTTTAAGCAATGAGAGTTAACATGTATATACAAAGTATGTTTTCCTATATCAAAGAAAGACAATCAACTAGTCAGTACAAACAGCTACTTAAACCTTTGTGTGCTTTAAATTTAAGACGAACTTCAAAGTTTAATCTTATGGCAATTTATGGAGCAATTAATACACTTAACCGCCTCTCATATGGAAAAGAGTTATCCATTTATATAGCCAGTGAATATGGCTGTGTTGAAGATTTATTTGAAGTTTTAAGACAAATTAAAGAAGAAGAATCTATTCTTATGCCATTTGACTTTTTAAATGTTAATACCAATAATACTGGTTTTTTTATTGCACAAGCGTTAGATACTAATGGAAATAATATCAATGTCTCTTCTGAAAATTTCTCTTTTGAAAAAGCGTTTGAACTAGCATATTTTAATTTTCAAACCCAAAACAAAAATGAAATTTTAATAGGAGCAGTGGATGAATCCGTAGAAGAGATACCCAACCATAATTCGATTATTAACAATTTAGAAAATGCAACTTCAAAAGATGGTTCCTCATGGTTGTATATAAATAATAAAAAAGAAAACTCTATTGCAAAAGTTAAATCGTTTAATTTCTTCACTAACTTAAAAGAGTTAAATCAATATTTAAAAGAAATTGCGTATGGTAAAATTGGATTAAACCAATATGCTAGAAAATATCAAAGTGAATTAGAAATAGACAAAGATTTAATTCTAAAAAATGAAGATAATTTTTATGGAACATACAGCGCTTCTGATATTATTGATTTGCTAAATCAACAAAATAAATTGTCTATTTATATTAGTTTAGATTCTAAAAAAAGAGCCTATTTATTTTGGTTTGAAGAGTCAGATACTCTTTAACATTTTAAAAGCTTCTTCTTCAAGAGTTGAAGCTTTTATCAAGATTTCTGAAATCTCTTTAGCATTTAATTTTTCTAATTTTTTTGCAGACTCAACACATTTTAAAGCAAAAAGTCTAAGAGTATCTCCTGATTGTGTAATTAGTTCACTTGCTTTTTGAAGTTTATCTTTATCTAAATCATAAGTTTTTGCTTCTTGTAAAAAAGCAGCATACAAAAATCTAAATCCACCACCACCCGTTCCTATCTCTTCTTGCATTCTTACAATATGGGTCAGATAATTTTTAACATATCGTGCATCTTTATTATTTTGTAATTTTTCAATTGATTTGGCTAACCTTCTCATGCCTTTTATCCCAGCAAAAGGAAAGGGTGTAAGCATAGATTTTGCATTTTTTCTAATCGCTTTTTTTAAAATTGAAACATAATCAAGTGAAGATGGAATATTCATTGGATAATAAAGAAATCCTTTAGGAGCAAATACTCCTTTTGCAAACCTTGCTCTGGTTAAATCTTTTTCATTGCACTCCACTACCTCTTCAAAAACAGGATCAGATATTTTATAATTTTTACCCTTTTTGCCATAAACCAAAAGATTATGAGCATTAAAATGAAATCTCATATTAGGAGGCATATACGGAAGGTAAAATACTGAAGTTTGCAAACCAACTAATTTATTTTCTGCTTCCACTAATCTTGTTAATTCTAAATTTGCTTCTAAGATATCTTTATACTGTTTTTTAAAAATTTTAACACCTAAGACTTTCTCTATATTTCTTACAATATTTTTAGGCAACGCTCTGTACGCTATTAAAGGCATATTGTTAAGTTTAATAATGGGTAAAAAAGCAAAAGAGAGCGTACTGGTAATTCCAAATGCCATGGGTTCGCTCATTTTTAATCCGTAGTGTGTTAATAAAGTAGAAACCACTCCACTTTCGCAATGTGCAAATTGTGAATGTTCAAAGTTATTTAACATGCGTAAACTCCTTAATCTCTTCTATATTTACACCAAAGGCATTCGCATACTTTTGCACTATTTTGTCATTTAAGTTTTTAAAATATTTCATCTGTAGATGTCGTTTTACTCTAAAAGAGAACATGCCTACCACACTTGAAAGCGTTGAAATATCCATTCTATTTTTATACATAAAGTATTTTATAGGCGAAGCAATATTTTGTTTTATCTCTTCTAAACACTCTTCTTGTAAGTTTTGATACTCTTCAACCGCGGTAATTGTAGCAAACTCTTCAACACTGCTTCCATAATTAACTCGAGAAAATTCTCCCTTTTCACTGACGGCATACATCACTTTTTTTTGTCCATTAAGTGTTGAATTATTCTCCAATGGCACCTCTGTTTTTTTCATTATACTACTTCAAGAGAGACAAAGGCTGTTGAAAAGCGTCCACTTTCTGGAATATAACAAAGAATTTTCTCACCTTTTTGTAGTTTTTTGCTGTGAAAGAGTTCTTCTAACATTATATACATAGAAGCACTTCCTGTATTGCCAAACTCTGTTAAATTTGTGAACCATTTTTCATAAGGAATTTCAAAATTGGCGCTAATAAGTCCTTCATACAGCTTGTCTCTAAAATAAGCCGAGGAGTAGTGAGGTAAAAAATAGTCGTATTCTGTTGCACAAATGCTTCTTTTCTTAACAATTTCAATTAAAGGTTTTATAACGGTGTATTCCACAATATTTTCATTTAAAAGTTTTACATCTTGTCTAACACTTAAGAGTGATTTTTCCATCACCTCTTTTTGCTCATACGCTCTCCACGATTTTACCGTTTTATCCTCTTGCACTTCCAATCCACTGTACATGCAAACGGGCATTTCACCCGCATACGATAAAATTTCGATAAATTCAATTTTTAATGAAAGCCCCTTTTTATTGGGTTTATTTTCAACTCGCATCGCCCCTGCGCCATCTGAAAGCATCCATCGTAAAAAATCTTTTTCAAAAGCAATGCTGGAGTTCATTTTTAATTCTTCAAGTACATTGGACTCTTCTGTAAAGTTTCTGGCACTTAATATAGGCGAAGAAGCTTCTGAACCACAAGAAACAGCTTTTGTAAGTTCTCCTGCTTTAATGCCATAATATATATATTTCAGTGCATTTATTCCACTTAAACAAATACCCGATGCAAAAATAGTTTCAAGAGGAGAAATACCTAACTCTCCTTGAACCATTAGCGTATGCCCTGGCATAAGTTGGTCAGGTGAAGTTGTGCCACATGCCAAGCACTCAATTTCATTTAATAAGAACTCTTCCTTTTCAAGTTTTTTTATGGCATTTGCACATAATTGTGCATTAGTAAAGAGTACTTTTTGCGTTCCTTTTTCTAAAACATAAAATCTGCGTTTAATCCCATTGCTTCGTAAAACAATGCTTTTAGCTTTTGATTTTTTTCCTCCAATGTATCCCAAATACTCCTCAATATCGCTGTTTTTTACAGGCTCATTTGGCATAAATTTTTGAATATCGTTAATATAAACATCTCTCATTATTTAAATTCCTACATTCTTTCATTACCACTTTTTGAAGGCAATTCGTAAAACTCTTTTTCTTGTGCTATTTTTTCTTTATTTATTTTTCTTAAAATGGTTTGAATTATCATATTCATAGGAACCACAGTAACTATCATAGCGATTAAAAAAATTAAATACAGCATAACAACAGGCTTTCTTTTAGCACTTCCTTGATTCCCCAGTTTTAAAATAAGTTTACCCCAAATTAAAAAACTTTTTGTTCCAATTTTTTCACTTTTTATAAGTTTTGGATTTACTTCAACGGCTTTTAGTCCATACAATAAACTTTTTTTCTCTTTTTCTTTATTGTTACAAAGGGCTTGAAGCAATGCTTTGCCAAATCGTTGAGAGTTAATTATCTCATTATCATCTATTCCTGCACCACTTAATCCACAAAAAGGCTCTTTTTTTCCTGTTAGCATCCATCTGGGTGTGGTAATAAATGTTTCTAAAGAATTTCCTTTGTCAATTAAAACCACATTATCTATTAGCGTTGCTTCTAACTCATTAAGCAATTTTTTCATCTTTTCTTGTGCCATTATCCACATATTTCTGCACCCGATCAGTGTAATAACTGGCTTATTTTTAAATACTTTTTTAGCCCAAGAAGATTGTAAAAACGAAGACACAGGAATACAAGGAGCTAAAAACCAAACTTGATACGCCAAAATAATTAAATCATACTCAGTTGAATCTTCTTCGAACTCTTTTAATTTACATGGCTTCATATAAATAGCTTCTGGAAAGGTATCAATAAAGGTCATAAGATCCCAGGGAAAAGGGTAAGATTTTCTTGGCTCAATGGTTTTAAATGTAAGTTCAATGCTTTCATGGTTTAAAAGGGGTTTTGTAAAATGGCTTACTAATTGTCTTAATTGCCCTGTTTGAGAATATGAAATAACTAATACTTTTTTTGGATTCAATAAATTACTCTTTATAGATAGTTTGTTGAATGGTAAGATAATTTTTTTTAAATTAAGGTAAAGATAACAAAACGCTTAATTGTTTGTTATCTTTACGCTTAAATTATTCTGACAAATTATTTAAGTGAAGTTGAATGGCGTTGTTTAAATTTTGAACCCAACCATTATAATTTTGATGAATAGTATTATTCGCGCTGTTATAATTTAAATTTGCACTATTTTTATAAACAATTGAATACGAATCTTTTGAATAAGGAATCTCAACCACTGCCATATGTTTTCGTAAATTTATCTGACCTTGTGCAAGACCTGGCTTTACTTTTGTAATTTGCCAACCCAATCCTAAACCTGCTGTTTTAATTGCTTTATACATTTGGTCATCATTAACCTCTTTTTTAACGCTCACAGGATTATCTGCCACATTAAAAACAGCTACAGTTCTACATCCAGTTAAAACAACTAGTCCAATAATTGCAATTGCAATTAATTGTAAAATATTTCTCATTTTTTTCCTTTTTTTAAAATTTGACTATAATTATAACTTAATAAAGTCACAATTCAAATTTTTATTGTTTTATATTACTATTTTTATTGTTTCATACGGATTATATAAAACATTGGCACCGTGTTGGATTTTTACATTTCTTCTTTGAGTGTAATCAACTAGATAATTTCCTGCAAAATCTACTGAAAAGCTAGTACATAACTGTGCTGCTTTTTCTATTATTTCATCCGGAATGGTTTTTTTACTGTTTTGAACAATAACATGGCATGATGGTTGATCTTTAAGATGGAACCAAAAATCACTGGCTTTACTGTTTTGAAGTAGGAAAATATTTTCTCGCTCATTTTTGCCTAAAAGAATTTTATATCCCTTATAAAAAAAGCTTTCATAATTTTCTAACTTTTTGGTTTTGGTTTGGTTTTTCTCTTTTTTAGGCAGTAAAAACTCTATTTCATCTATTGAGGCTGCGTCTTCTATTTGTTGTATTAGTCGGTTTAAAAACTCGTTTTTTTCTTCAAGGTTCTTTTTTTCTATGTGCATAAATTTTGCTTTTTGTTTTGCTTTTTTGGCTTTTAAAAACAAATTATTTGCAAAACTTTGCGCGGTGGGATAGTTTAAATCCAGTTCAATTTCAACATTATCTCCGTTGAAGTCAACTAATAAAATTTTCTTTTCATAGGGTTTTATTTGGTAAATATTGCTTAATATTAAATTGGCTTTTTGATACAATTCGTTAGATTCTTCTTCTAAAGATTCTTTGCTTTGCAAAGAACCAAGAAGCTTGTTTAATTTTGAAATTTGTTTTTTAACTGTTGTTATTTTTTGTTTTTTAATGCTTAAAAGAGCTTGTTGCTCTTTGTGACTAAATCTCTCATAAAGAAGCTCTTCAATATCGTTAACCTCTTCAAAAACAGGCGTAAAATTTGCTTTTGGCACGGGAAGTAGAAGTTGCCCTACTTTAACAATTCTACTGGAAGCTTGTTCATCTATATGTCTAAGTGCTTCTAGAACAATTTCTTCTTCATCTACAATTATGATATTGGTGTATTTTCCTGTAAACTCTAAGTGCAATTTGGTTTTTAACTGTTTATACGAAGAAGGACTAAGAACTTCAAAGCAGATGATTTTATCGTCATTTAATAGCATTACATTTTCAATTTTAGAATTTATAAATCGCTTATTTAAGACCTCATCAAAAGGAGCGTTGTACTCTCTTTTTGCGTTGCTTGATTCTTCTTTTTTATAGATTAAAGAGTTACCTTTTGATAAATCAAAATAGAGTGTATTTTTGTCATTAAACTCAATAACAATGGTATTGTTTTCAATACGCTTAATATATTTAATATGGGTACAATTCTTTTTTAAATAAGCCACTATGGCTTTTAAAATGTAGTATTTCATTGATTCTCTTTATCTTGATTTGTTTGCTATTTTATATTTTATATAGCCTTTAGTTATATAAGTTTTATTTATACAATTACTGTCATTTTTTCAGACTTCTTTTATATTTCTCAGCTATAATTGTAGCTAAATTATTATTTCACAGGAGTATATATGTCAAAATTATTAAAAATCGTTCTTGCAAGTTCTCTTGCTCTAGGTGTTGCTGTTACATCTTCTTCAGCTGATGTAATTAAAGGTCAAAAACTTTATACAAAAGTATTAAAAAGTACATGTGATATGACAGGTGCTAAATTTGCAGCAACTTTTTCACAAGATGAGTGGGAATCTATTAAAGAAGCTGGAAATTTTGAAGCTGAAGTGATTAAAATTTGCCCAAATCTTAAGCCAGGGGTTCTAAAAGAATCTATGCAAGAACATATTTATGATTTCTTTTATGAGTATGCAAATGATTCAGGAAATGTTCCTTCTTGTTAAGAAACTAACTGTTCTAAAGGGGTGATAACTTCAAGGTTATCACCCCTTTTTTTATTTATAATTTACATAAATAAAATTAATATTTCATTAAGATACGATTAACAAAATTAGGCGTATAATCAAAAAAAATTACAAAGGAGCGTTATGAAAAAAAGTATTTTATCACTTTGTTGCGTTGCTGCATTGGCAACTAGCTCATTTGCATCAACAGATATGATGAAACAATTAGAAGCGTTAAAAGCACAAATTGCTGCTTTAGAAGCTCAAATTAATTCACAAAGTGTCAAGTTAGAAGAGAGTTTAAAACAACAAGAAAAAAAAATTGTTAAAGTAGAAAAAACAGTTGATAAAACCAATAAAACTCTTAATGAAGTAAAAGCACACGATGCGGGAGATAATATTAAATGGGATGTTGATTTTAGAACACAAGTAGATTCTATTTCGTATAAATTAGGAGATGGAACTAAACTTAAAAATGAAGCGGTTATGTCAAATAGATTATGGCTTAATATGAAATTTCAAGCCGATGAAAACTCATCATTTTTTGGAACACTTTCATATAACAAGCTATATGGAGACAACCTTGCAGATGATGGAACAAATAACTTCAGTGGTTTTGACTGGGTTACCAATGAATCAGCTACTAACGACAACTCTATTAAAGTTAAAGAAGCATTTTGGCTTTATGCAAACGATACTTTCTTAGGTACAAATGTTCCTTGGACGGCATCAGTTGGACGACGTCCTTCAACAGATGGCTTAGGAATAAACTTTAGAGAAGGACAAGAGAGAAAATCTGCTCTTTCACACACCGTTAATGTGGAGTTCGATGGAGCTAGTTTTAAATACGATTTAGACAAAGTAACAGGAATAGACGGTATGTGGATGAAATTTTGTTTTGGTAGAGGATTAACCAACGCAAGATTAAGATTTGACAACACCGGAAATCCAGATTTCACAAAAGATGGCTCAAAAGCAGAAAACATAGATATGGCAGGGCTTATTTTTGTACCTTATGACGATGGGCAATACTCTGTTCACACGAACTATGCAAAAGCATGGAATTTAATTGGAATCGATGCTTTAAATCCAGCTGCTGGATTTAAAGAGTTTGGAGACCTTCAGTTGGCTACTATTATGTTTAAAACATGGGGAGTAGGCAATGGTATTTCTGACTTTTTAGACGATACTTCTTTATTTGTATCTGCTGCTATGAGTAAAACAGATCCTAATAATACCATGCTAGGTTCTAGTAAATCTGAAACAGGCCACTCTTTATTAATTGGTGCAAATATGCCTTGCCCTATTAGTGAAGATGCTCGTGTAGGAATTGAGTGGAACAAAGGAAGTAAATATTGGCGTTCAATGACCTATGGCGAAGATACTATGGTGGGAAGTAAAATTTCAGCAAGAGGAACTGCATGGGAAGTTTACAGACACCAACAACTCACCGAGGCCCTTAGCTTTACATTAAGATATACTTATATTGATTATGACTATACAGGAAGCAATGGCTTCTTTGGAGACTTTGGGGCACCTCAAAAAATTGGTGCTAATGATGTTGCTGAAGCACAAAACATTACTGCAAATATTAGATACCGATTCTAATATTTTTATAAACAGAAAAAGCAGTTGCTTTTTCTGTTTAGCTCTTAATTAAAACGATATTTATCCAATTTTAAAACTATTTTTTCTGCAACAGTTATCATGGAAATATTTACTCTTTTAAACTCAAGATTGTCTATATTTAACAGCAATTTGTCATAAACTAATGCATAAGGGTAGAGTAAAAAATAGATATACTCCTTACTTCTAGACTCTTTTTGAAGTTCCGCAAACCAAGTTGATAGAAGTGAAAAACAGAGCATTGAAGGGTTAAACGCTTTTCCATTTTCAAGCTCTTTGTTGATAATTTCGTTTAAATAATTGTATGAAAGTAAGATAGCTTTTGTGTGAGTATTTTGTGGTTGTCGCCAATAAAATTCATGTGGCTTAGTAACTTTTTGCAGTCCTCGTAAAATTTCATTAATATTTTTTTCAATAAACTCTTTAAACTCAATTTTTGCATCAAAGAGTTCAATGTTTTTATTTTGATAACTTAAAATAATATCTTTACAAAAGAGTAAAAGAGCTTCTGTTTTTATTTTTGAAGTGTTTAAAATCATGCTGCTATTGTAACTAAAAATAAGTTACATTTTAATCTTTTAAGTCTGTTTAAGATAAAATAATGAAAATTTATAAAAAAATAGCTGTAAAAGCTTTGTAAAATAATGAAAGGTATTTATTGGAACAAATTGGTGTATTAAAAGATGGTCAAATCTACGACCTACAAACAGCCGAAGCTTTGAATATTCAAGGTGAAAAAATAGTTGATGATGACTCAAAAGAATCGTTAGAAATCTTAAGACACTCTTGTGCACACCTTATGGCACAAGCAATTAAAGAACTCTATCCTGAAGCTAAATTTTTTGTAGGACCTGTAATTAAAGAGGGTTTTTACTATGACTTTAAAGTCAATTCTAAAATTGGTGATGAAGATTTAATTACCATTGAAAAGAAGATGAAAGAGTTAGCTAGTGCGAAACTTCCTATTACTAAATATGAAGCTTCTCGAAAAGAGATTGAAGAGAAATTCGCTAACGATGAGTTAAAACAAGCCGTTTTAAAAAATATTAAAGACGATACTCTTACCATTTATAAACAAGGTGATTTTGAAGACCTTTGTCGAGGTCCTCATTTAACCAATACAAGAATGATAAGAACTTTTAAACTCACTCGTGTTGCGGGCGCGTATTTAGGTGGCGATGAAGAGAACGAGATGATTACTCGTATTTATGGAATTGCTTTTTTTGATAAAAATTCGCTAAACGAGCATGTAAGACTTTTAGAAGAAGCTAAAAAAAGAGACCACCGAAAATTAGGAACTGAACTAGAACTCTTTATGTTCAACGAAGACATTGGAGCAGGACTTCCTTTATGGCTTCCAAACGGGGCAAGACTACGAAGCAAATTAGAGCATTTACTCTATAAAGCACACCGGATCAGAGGGTATGAACCCGTACGAGGACCTGAGATTTTAAAAGCAAATCAGTGGGTAAAATCTGGACACTATGAAAACTATAAAGAGAATATGTATTTTACGGAAATTGACGGGCAAGAGTATGGAATTAAGCCTATGAATTGCGTAGGACATATTCAAATTTTTAAACACGACATTGTTTCATACAAAGAGTTACCATTAAAGTTTTTTGAGTATGGCGTGGTTCACCGACATGAAAAATCGGGTGTTATGCACGGATTATTTAGAGTAAGAGAATTTACCCAAGACGATGCACATATTTTTTGTATGCCAAGTCAAGTTAAAGATGTTATTATTGAAGTACTTGATTTTGTAAAAAGCCTTATGAATGTATTTGGTTTTACTTATGAGATGGAAGTTTCAACCAAACCTAAAAAAGCCATTGGTGACGATGCTTTTTGGGAAAGTACTACAAAAAGTATTATGGATGCACTGGATGAAAATGGTTTAAGCTACGGAATTGATGAAGGTGGCGGGGCATTTTATGGTCCTAAAATTGATATTAAAATTCTTGATGCCATTGGAAGAAAATGGCAATGCGGTACAATTCAAGTGGATATGAACTTGCCTTCACGATTTGAAGTTGAGTATATCAATGAAGAGGGTCACAAAGAGCAACCGGTTATGATTCATCGAGCAATTTTAGGTTCATTTGAAAGATTTATTGGAATCTTAACTGAACACTGTGCAGGTGAGTTTCCATTTGTAATTGCGCCTACACAAGTTATTTTTATCCCTATTGCCCCACAACATGTGGATTATGCAAAGCAATTACAAAAAGAGTTGCTTAAAATTGAAATAGATAGTAAAATATTTGATAAAAATGAAAGTCTAAATAAACGAATTAGAAATGCTGAAAAACAAAGAGTCCCAATGATTGTTGTTATTGGAGATGAAGAAGTAGCCAATCAAAAAATTGCGTTACGAGATCGTCGAAAAAGAGAACAATCTGAACTTACAAAAGATGCATTTATAGAATTATTAATAGAACTTAAAAAGGAGAGCGAAGTTTGAGTAAACAAACAAAAAACAACGATGCAATTATGAATGAGGAAATTACTGCGAAAGAGGTAAGATGTATGAATGATGATGGTACTAACTATGGTATTATCACAACGAAAGATGCTTTAAAACTTGCCGATGAATTAGGTTTAGACCTAGTTTTAATTGCACCTGAGGGAAATCCTCCTGTTGCAAAAATTATGAACTATGGTAAGTTTAAATATCAATTGGAAAAAAAGAAAAAAGAAGCTAAGAAAAAACAAAAAGTTATTGTAGTTAAAGAGATTAAACTCTCTGTAAAAATTGCAGAAAATGATGTTAACTACAAAGTTAAACATGCAAGAGAGTTCCTAGAAGAAGGAAACCATGTTAAGTTTAGAGTTTTTCTAAAAGGTCGAGAAATGGCTCACCCTGAAGCTGGGGTTGATGTACTAAAAAAAGTTTGGCCAATGATTGAAGATATTGCGGTTATGGACAAAGAACCAAAACTAGAAGGGCGATATGTCAACATGATGGCACTGCCTAAAAAAGATGAAAAAAAGAGCTAATCTTACTTTAAAAGCCTATATATCTTTATAGGCTTTCTTATTTATTTCTTAATAGTTAATAAACTCTAAAGCATTTTTTTACTATAATTGCGAACTTTTTCTATATATAAAAGAAAATGCAAATTTAAAAGGAGGAATCCCCATGCCAAAGATGAAATCTAACAGTGGTGCTTTAAAACGATTCAAAGTTAAAAAGAATGGTTCTGTTAAAAGAGGTTCAGCTTATAGAAGTCATATTTTAACTAAAATGACATCTAAAAGAAAAAGAAATCTAAGAGGTCCACAAACAGTTGCTGCTGGTGATATGTATCGCGTTAAAGCAATGTTAAACTTAGCGTAATTATTTAAATAATTACTTTGTCCCTCCATGCAAATGGACAAGTTCAATATGCTTTGCATATTGACACCTATTATTAAACATAATATACGGTAAAGGAAAAAAATGCCAAGAGTAAAAACAGGTGTAGTCAGAAGAAGACGACACAAAAAAGTATTAAAAGCGGCCAAAGGTTTTTATAGCGGTAGAAGAAAACACTTTAGAAAAGCTAAAGAGCAATTAGAGCACTCATTAGTATACGCTTATAGAGACAGAAGACAGAAAAAAAGAGACATTAGAAAACTTTGGATTGTAAGAATTAATGCAGCTTGTCGATTAAACGATATTAACTACTCAAGATTTATGAACGGTCTTAGAGTTGCAAATATTGAATTAGACAGAAAAATATTAGCTGATATGGCTATGAATGACTTTGCTGCATTTACTACAGTAGTAGAAGCTTCAAAAGCAGCATTAAATAAATAATTTTAAATTTGCATAGATTAAAAAAGGGTTGAAGATTACTTCAACCCTTTTTTGTTGCCTTTAAACAGCTTAACTACTCCTCGTGGTATCCACAAAATCAAATACACAGCAACAGTAAAGAGTAAAGGATGGATTGCTCCAATTCCATAAGCTCCAGCGTTAGGTAACCTCATTAAATGTTCAATAGGATGAGAAATCCACTCTTGATGGTGCATTCCTAAGGTTAATATCAAAAAAACAACGCCTACAATAAATAACTCTTTTTTCATTTTTATCCTAATATTCTTTCAATAAAAAAGCCCCAAGCAACTGCTTGAGGCTTTTCATCTGTTTTATTATTTTGCTTACGCTTTACCTGAAAGCAATCCGTGCATTGTCATAGGTTTTAACATATACACTTTTAACAACCACCAAATATATCTCTCTTGTGTTGGATCTAATGGGAATGATGGTGTTGGTTTACCTGACCAGTCAAACTCAGCTAACATAACTTTACCAAGATCTGTAATTAAAGGACATACAGTATATCCATCATATTTAGATGTTAAAGGTTTTCCTTCCATTGCTGAAAGAATATTGTCTACAAGCGCTTTGTATTGTTTTCTAACACTTCCACCTGTTTTACCCATTGGAACTGCTGCAATATCACCTATTGCAAATACATTGGCATATTTAACGTGTTGAAGTGATTCTTTATCTACAGGAACCCAACCTTTAGCAGAACCTAATGGTGAATTTCCAATTTCATCGGGAGCTTTCATTGGAGGAGTGATATGTAAAAAGTCAAAATCGAAGTCTAAGTCTTCAGTTTTTGTAACCATTGTATACTCTTCTAAATCTTCGTCATACTCACCTTTTTCTTTCCAGCTACGCTCAAAAGTAGCTGTTTTATTAGCTAAGTCAACTGCCGTTAAGCTGTGTGCGTAGTTCCATTTGAAATCTCTTACTTTAAATTGCTCTAAAATAGCATCGTGATACTCAGGAATACCGAACATTTTTCCACCACTTGAATTAAGCAGTAACTCAGTGTTTGCTCTTGCACCTGCTTCTACTAATCTAGCATGAGTAAGATACATAATTTTCTTTGGAGCTCCTCCACATTTAATAGCAGTTTTTGGATCTGTAAATAGTCCTTTTACTTTTTTACCGGCTTTTGCTTCATTTACAAATTTTTGCATATTATTCCATGTTGCAACTGCTCCATCTACTGTGTAAATTGAACAAGCACCACTGTTACCAAAAGTATTTAGAATTTGTGAAGAGTCACCAACTGTATACGTTTCTTCAATTGATTCAAGACCTTTAATACTTCCAAAATCAAGTTTTAATCCTGTTGCAATTATTAAAAAATCATAGGTAATAACTTCTCCACTTTTAGTGGTTAGTTTATTGTTGTCTGGATCAAATTCAACTGCAAAGTCTGCAATGTGTTTAATTCCTTTTGGAAGATAATCTTTAGTATCATACATGATGTCACTTTTATTATAAACACCCGCAGCAATAAGAGTATTTCCTGGTTGATATGAAACCGACTTAGGGTTTGGCTCAATAATAGTAATATCTGGATTTGATAAACTGCTAGTAAGTCTTGAAGCAGTTGCAACCCCTGCTAAACCTCCACCAACAATAACAATTTTTGCTTTAACATCACTGGCTCGTGCCGATGTTGCTGCTTCAACTTCAGTACCGCCTAACAAAAATGCAGCTGATCCTAATCCTGCAACTTTTAATGCATCTCTTCTTGAGAGTCCATGCTTTTTAAGCTCAGAATCTAATAACTCTAATGAGTCTTTTAAATCTTTATTTACCATGCGATATCCTTTAGAAATAACTTTATCTGTAGGGTATCTAAAAAAAGATAATATAAAACTTAGTCTTTTCTTAATGACTTTATTTTAATTATAAGTTAGCCTTATGAATTTAGTTAATTAGCTTATATACTTCTTTTTAATATCTCAAGTGCTTTTTCATACTCTTCTTTGGTATTCATATTTAAAAACTCTTCTTCATTATCAAACTCTACAACTTGCACATGACTTTGCTTAATTAAATAACCGATTTTATGAATATCTTGTTCTAGCATTTTTTCTATTTTTGGCAATAAAGAAGTAGAAAAAACTCCACATAAATTATGTGTTTTATTAAGAGTTTGTGCAATGGTAATCTCATATTCAGTGCATTTATCAATCAGTTTTTCAATACTTTGTATGCTTACAAAAGGAGTATCTACCGTTAAAATAAAAACTTTAGGAGCGTTTACTTTTGTTAAAATTTCTTTTAATCCAATTAAAGGAGAGTATATATTTTTATTTTCATCTAAAATAATATTAGTGCTATTTTCTTCTAAAAAATTAAAGTTATGCTGTTTTGATGAAATAAAAAGATTTTCAAAAAATGGATAAAGTCGGTTGTATTGAAAGTGAATTAAAGAATCGAACTGGCAAAAGGGTAAAAATGTTTTATTTTTACCCATTCGAGAACTTTTTCCTCCACATAAAATGACAAGAGGAAAATTTTTAGTAGTGAGTGGTTTGGTAACACTTCTCACGTTAATCTCTTTTATAAAGACCGTGGGTCAGTTATATATCCAGAGATTGCACTAGCAGCTGCAACTGCTGAGTTGGCTAAATATATTTTAGAACTTCGTGAACCCATTCGTCCAACAAAATTTCTATTTGTTGTTGAAATACAAACTTCATTGTCGCCTAAGATTCCCATATATCCACCTAAACATGCTCCACACGTAGGGTTAGAAACAACCGCACCAGCATCGATTAAAATATCAATATAGCCTAATTTTGTGGCATCTCTTAAGATTTTTTGAGTTCCAGGAGTTACAATAAGTCTTGCATGTCGCGCTACTTTTTTACCTTTTAAAATTTGGGCTGCTACTTTAAAGTCGCTCAATCTTCCATTGGTACAAGAACCTATAAAAACTTGGTCAACCCTAATTTCATCGAGTACTGCTTGATTTACAGAGTGACCATTTGATGGTAAAAACGGATATGCAATTACAGGATCCAGCTTTTCAACATCAATCTCAATAACTTGACAATAAACTGCATCAACATCACTATAATGAATTTTTGGCTCAGCTCTTAATCCGTTATTATTTTCTGAAACTACATCTAAAAACTCTTTCGTAATTTCGTCGTATGCGACAATCCCATTTTTAGCACCGGCTTCAATAGCCATATTGCATAAGCTAAATCGGTCATCCATACTTAAATATCCAATAGTATCGCCTGTAAACTCTAACGCTTTATATAAAGCTCCATCTACGCCTAAAATTCTAATAATCTCTAAAATTAAATCTTTTCCTGTTACAAACTCTTTAGGTTTTCCAGTAAAAACTACTTTAATAGATTCAGGCACTTTAAACCAGTTTCCGCCTGTTATCATTCCAAAAGATATATCTGTACTTCCCATTCCTGTGCTAAAAGCTCCTAAAGCTCCATGCGTACAAGTGTGTGAATCTGCACCAATAATTACATCACCTGGTAAGACTAACCCTTTTTCAGGTAACAAGGCGTGTTCAATTCCCATATCTTTTTCATCAAAGAAATATTTTAAGTCGTGTTTATAGGCAAAATCTCGCGAGATTTTCGCTTGATTGGCACTGGCAATATCTTTTGCAGGAATAAAGTGATCTAGCACAATTGCAAACCCTTCAGGGTTGGCTAACTTTGTAAAATCTCCTTCTTCAAATGCACGAATTGAAATAGGCGTGGTAATATCATTTCCAATAACCATATCAATTGGACTTCGTATAATCTCTCCCGCATAAACTTCTCTTCCTACATGTTCACTGAATATTTTTTCTGTAATTGTTTGTCCCATTATTTTTACCTATATGTTGATTTTATATTAATAATTTTTTAAAATTGTATCTAAAACTTATTTAACTCACCAAATTATTAGTTGACTCTTTTTTCTTTTTACTGCTTCTAAATTGTTGCCAAATAATTAACACCACCGCAATATCGATTAAAACATCGGCTAAGTTAAAAATGGCAAAATCAAACCCACAATGCCAATAGACATAATCAACCACTCCTCCATAAATAAAACGGTCAATAATGTTGCTAATGCCCCCTGCGTATAACACCACAATTGCTAAGCTATACTCTTTAAAAAGTTCTTTATTCAAATACAAATAAATAACTCCACTTGTTAAAAGTGCCAGCTGAATATATTTTAAATAGTGTGCTAAAAACTCAAACATAGAAAAAGCAACGCCATAATTGTACGCCAATACCAAAGAAATGCACGAGCTTTCCCACGTAAAACCATTAACAAAAAGTGTTTTTATGTATTGGTCAAGTGCAATAAGCCCTAAAAATAGAAAAATTAAATAACGATTCATAGTTTACTTTTTATAAACTCTTCTAAATCGTTCATCGCTTTTTTTACCATTTTTTCATCTTTACCTTCGAGTAAAAGTCGTATTTTATTCTCTGTTCCTGAGTATCTTATGAGTTCTCTCATTCCTTGGTCTCTAATATTTTTAAGTTTTTCTTCAAGCCCATCAATTTGCTCTAATGGAATTTTCTTGCTCACATTTAAATTTACTAAAATTTGAGGATAGAGTTCAAAAGCATTTAATATTTCACTTGCTTTCTTTCCGCTTCTTAAAATCATTGCTAACACCTGAAGAGCAGAGGCTAAACCATCGCCTGTTTTCGCAACATCTCCAAAAATAATATGCCCACTTTGTTCGCCACCAAAATTAATGCCATTTTTTTTCATATCGGCTAATACATGTTTGTCGCCCACATCGGTTCGATTTAAGCCAAGTTCATATTGAGCCAAATAGTCTTCTAACGCTTTGTTGCTCATAACTGTTGCAACACATGCTTGCCCTTTTAAAAGCTTAGATTGGTGCAAATAGACGCATAAAGCTCCTATTAGTTTATCTCCATGAACTACATTTCCTTTTTCATCAACAACTACTAATCTGTCTGCATCGCCATCAAGTGCAATTCCAATATCTGCTCGTACTTCTTGTACTAATTTTGATATTTTTTCAGGATGTAAAGCACCACAATCTTCATTAATATTAAAACCATTGGGTTTATTATTAATAATAATTACTTCAGCGCCTAACTCTTCTAAAATAGTAGGTCCCACTTTATAAGCAGCTCCATTAGCACAATCTAAAACAATTCGCATGCCATTTAACGATAAATCTCTGGGAAATGAACTTTTAATTGAAACAATATATCTTCCAATTACATCATCAATTCGTTTTGAAGAACCAATTTCTTTTCCAGTTACTTGTGCTTTTTTAAGTAAATCTTCGTTAAAAAAGATTTTTTCTATCTCTTTTTCACAAGAAGTTCCTAATTTATCTCCATGTTTATCAAAAAATTTAATTCCGTTGTCCCAAAAATCATTATGTGAAGCACTCAACATTATTCCAGCGTCACATCTCATGCTCTCTGTTAAATATGCAATTGCAGGTGTGGGCATGGGTCCTATTTGAATAACATCGTAACCAACCGCTGTTAAGCCACTTACTAGTGCATTTTCTATCATATAACCACTTCTTCTTGTATCTTTTCCCACAAGTATTTTATTGGTATATGACTGTTTTCTAAAGAATATTCCTGCTGCCATGGCTAATTTCATTGCCGTCATGGCATCTAAAAACTCACCGGCTTTCCCTCTTACTCCGTCTGTTCCAAACAGTTTCATTAACAAGTCCTTAAGTTTAAACTTTCTTTAAAGATATTTTTTGTAACATTCTACCCTTAAAATTTTTATAAAGAGGTTAAAAAACAATATGGCAAATCACAAATCGTCTGAGAAAAGAGCTAGACAAACAACAGTAAGAACTGAACGAAACAGATTCTACAAAACAAGAATTAAAAACATTACAAAAAATGTTTTAGCAGCAGTTGAAGGTGCAGATAAAGAGCAAGCAATTGCAACTTTAAAAACAGCAAACAAATATATTCACCACTGTGTGACTAAAGGTATTTTGAAAAAAGGTACTGCTGCTAGAAAAGTAAGCAGATTACACAGTAAGGTTAATGCTATATAATTGATTTTATCAATTACTATAAAATAATCTATGCTAAAAAATAAACTACAACCTTTCATTGATCGATATAACGAAATTAATACCTTATTAATTTCGCCCACAATTACCAGTGATATTAAAAGAATGACTGAACTTTCACGAGAACAGTCTAATCTTGAAGATATTGTCGAGTATTCTAAAGAGTATTTAAAAGTCATAAAAGAAACAGAAGAGAACAAACTTCTTCTTGAGGATGCTGAATTTAGAGATTTGGCAAAAGAAGAGTTAATTGAACTTGAAAACAGAAAAGTAGAGTTAGAAAATCAAATCAAAATTGAACTTGTGCCTAAAGATCCCAATGATGAAAAAAATATCTATTTGGAACTTCGTGCAGGTGCGGGTGGAGATGAAGCGGGAATATTCGTAGGTGACCTTTTTAGAGGCTATTTACGATATGCCGAGGTGAAAGGTTGGAAAGTTGAAATTATGAGTTCGAGTGAGAGCGAAGCGGGAGGCTATAAAGAGATTGTCTTTTTAGTTAAAGGCGAACAGGTCTTTAGTCGTCTTAAATTTGAAGGAGGTATACACCGAGTTCAAAGAGTTCCTGCGACAGAATCACAAGGAAGAGTTCATACTTCAGCAATTACGGTTGCAGTAATGCCAGAAGTTGATGATGTTGAAATTGATATTAACCCTAATGAATTAAAAATAGATGTTATGCGTTCATCTGGTTGTGGGGGACAGTCGGTTAATACTACAGACAGTGCGGTTAGAATTACGCACTTGCCTACAGGGATTGTTGTCACCAACCAAGATCAAAAATCGCAACATAAAAACAAAGAAAAAGCAATGAAGGTCTTAAAAGCAAGGCTTTATGACCTTCAAATGCAAGAACAACTGTTAAAAGACAGTGCCAATAGAAAAGAACAAGTGGGTACAGGAGATAGAAGTGGGCGAATTAGAACCTACAACTATCCTCAAAACAGAATAAGTGATCATCGTATTAACTTAACGCTGTACCGCTTAGAAAATATTATGGAAGATGGTTTCTTTGATGAAATCATTGATCCTCTTATTGCTGATTATCAAGCAAGACTCATGGAAGCCAGCGGCTTATTATAATAAAAGTGATGAGTAATCAATACGATTATGTATTCGTAGTTTTTACTCGTCACTTCCCAAAAACGTAACCATTTCGTAATCTACTCAACCTATACTTTCAGTATTAAAACTAATCTCATAAAGGATTTGTATGCTAGAAAGATGGACTACTATTTTAGAAAAACTTGATTTCGCTTTTCAACCCATTATTCATACGTACACAGGGAAAATTTATGCCGTAGAAGCATTACTGCGTAATGTTGAAGCGGCGGCTGGCTATCACAATATTCAGGATTTATTTGATTGTGCTTTTGAAGATGATTTACTCTATCAAGTCGATTTAGAATTGCGAAGAAAAGCCATAAAAAAGTTTAAAAGAATCAATATTGAAAATCTTAAACTCTTTTATAATTTAGATAATCGAATTATTTACAGTAAAAATTGTCCGCAAGGACAAACTGCAAAAATTTTAGAAGAAAATGGCTTAAAAAAAGATGCTATTTGTTTTGAACTCAGTGAAAAAGGTTCCATGATTGAACAAAATGCACTGAGTTCCATGATTTATAAGTATAAAAATGATGGATACTCCATAGCCATTGATGATTTTGGTATTGGAATATCAGGTTTAGAACTTCTTTATTACAGTGAAGCTAATATTATTAAAGTTGACCGTTTTTTTATTACGAATATTCATAAAGATCCTAAGAAAAAACTCTTTTGCTCTTCCATTATTGACATGGCCCATACAATGGGAATGAAAGTAGTAGCAGAAGGAGTAGAACAAAAAGAGGACTATTATACGTGCAAAAGTATTGGTGCAGATTTTATTCAAGGCTTTTTAGTTCAAAAACCAACTCTTAAAACTAATGAAATTGAACCCATTTATAAAAATATTATAAGACTATTAAAAGAAGATAGAAGAGATGAAACAAAAAATTGCATTGACAACTCTTTAATTGAAGAGATTCTTCCTTTAAATATTGATACATCATTGCATGATTTATTTCTCTATTTTAAAAATAATCCACACAACTCCTTTGTACCAATCATAGACAATTATTCTCATTTAAAAGGAGTAATCTTTGAAGTGGATATTAAACAAATATCGTATTCACAATATGGGTTATCGTTGGCAAAAAATATTTCATTTAGCAGCAATTTATATAAATTTTTAAAACCAGCTTTATGTGTCGAAAGGACATGGGGAATTGATAAAACTTTAGAAATTTACAATATGAACGAAGTTAATTCAAAGGGAATTTTTGTCACCAATGCAAATAAATACCATGGTTTTATAAATGTCAACTCTCTTCTTTTGCTCTCTCACAAGCGTAATATTGAAATTGCAAAAAATCAAAATCCATTAACCAAACTTCCAGGGAACAGTCAAATTGAAGAGTTTATTTATACCAGTTTTAAACAACTCAAGAATAATCAAACTTTTCATATGCTCTATTTCGATTTTAATGATTTTAAACCCTTTAATGACACCTACGGTTTTAGACAAGGTGACCGTGCCATTTTAATTTTTTCTGAACTTCTAAAAAAACATCTTCCATTGAACTCTTTTATAGGTCATATTGGTGGCGATGATTTTTTTGTGGGATTTTCATGCTTATCCTATGAAGATGTTTTTTCATACGCTTCGATTCTACAAGATGAGTTCAAACAAAGTGTTATGAATCTTTACAACAAAAATGATGTGGCTAATGGATATATGATAGCCATGGATCGTTTTAACATTCAGCGTAAATTTGTATTGCTCAGTGTTTCATGTGCTATTGTTGAATTGGGATTGAATACCAAAAAACGAAACTTTGATTATACCTTGGGAAAAATGAAAAAAATCTCCAAGAAAGTTGATATGCCGGTGGGCGTTTGTTTGTAACCAATATGTAATCCAAAGCCATTATACTTTCAAATACAAAATAAAAATACGGAGATTACTATGAGTATAAAAAAATCTACTATGGCACTTCTTGCAACTGCCTCAATTGCTACTTCAATGTTGGCAAATGATCAAATTAGAATTGTTGGGTCTTCAACGGTTTACCCATTTACAAGTTATATTGCGGAAGAGTTTGGTGCAACAGCTGGATTTAAAACACCTGTTGTTGAATCAACGGGTTCAGGTGGGGGAATGAAAATTTTCTGCTCAGGTGTTGGGATAGGTACGCCAAGCTTTACAAACTCTTCGCGACCAATAAAAGCTAAAGAGTTTGAAACATGTCAAGAAAATGGTGTAAAAGAGATTACGGGATTAATGATTGGATTTGATGGAATTGCCATTGCACAAAACAAAGAGACTCCTAGTTTGAACTTAACAAGAGAACAAATATTTTTAGCCCTAGCACAAGAGGTTCCAAGTAAAGACGGTAAAATATTAATTGCCAATCCATATAAAAAATGGAATGAAATTGATGCCTCTTTACCTAATAGAGAAATTAGAATGATTGGAGCACCTACTACATCTGGTACACGAGACTCTTTTGATGAAATGGTTATGGAAGAAGCTTCAAAAAGTTTTCCTACGTATGAAGGAAAACCGTATAAAAAAATCAGAACCGATGGGGCTTATATTCCAGGTGGAGAAAATGATAACTTAATTGTGCAACAACTCACACAAGATAAAGCCGCATTAGGATATTTCGGATACAGTTTCTTAGAAGAAAATCATGACAAAATTTCAGGGGTAACTTTAAATGGGATTGCTCCAACAGCTAATAACATTGCCGATGGGAAATACCCAGTATCCAGAAGTATGTTTATGTATATGAAAAATGCCCATATTGGTCAAATCAAAGGCGTATATGAGTTTATGAACTTATATGTTCAAGATGCTATGATTGGTCAAAAAGGGGTATTAAAAAATATTGGTTTAATTCCTATGCCAACTGAAACGTTAAAAGAGGTTCAAAAATCGGTTAAAGCAAAAACTCTTTTAACCAAAGAGATGGTAGAAAAACACACTGTTCTTCCAGTGAAATAATTGAAAGACAATTTAAAAAAACCTCTACGGCCAGTAGAGGTTTTTTAATTTAAAAAGAGGATTCCTTAATGTCTAATGACTTGCTATTTTTACTGTTTTTTGGAGGGTTTATTCCAATACTTTTCATTGCTTATATTGTGGGTAAATCCAAAGCCAACAAAATATCAGCACAAGGAGTAACCTTGCATTCTCAAGCCAGTCAATACGGTTGGTTAACTGCGTTATATACAGGACTTCCTGCCATTACTTTTGCAACTACTGGTATTTTTCTATATCTTTTTGATTTTTATTTAATCCCCCCTTTTATGCTTATTGCCTCTGCTTTAGGTTTAGCTGCACTGACACTGTTTATTGTCACACAAAATATCAAAGCAACCACAAAAGCTCGAGATTTAATTGAAAATGTCTTAAAAAATATTTTAATCCTTGCTACTTTAATTTCTATTTTAACGACCTTTGGAATTTTATTTTCTATCATTTTTGAATCGTTGCATTTTTTCCAAAGAGAGAGTATTACAGGTTTTTTATTTGGAACACAATGGAACCCCGATACGGCCTTTTTAGAAGGAGCTTCAAGAGGTGGTGAAGATGTTGCTAATGCTCAGTTTGGTGCTGTTCCTATTTTTGCAGGGACCTTTTATATTACGTTAATTGCCATGGCAGTGGCTGTTCCTATTGGCTTATTCAGTGCCATTTATATGTCTGAGTATGCCTCTTTAAAAGTGCGAAATATCATTAAACCCACTTTAGAAATCCTTGCAGGAATTCCCACGGTTGTGTATGGGTTCTTTGCAGCTATTACCGTAGCACCTTTTATTGTAGATGTGTTTGCCATTTTTGGTATGACTGCCTCATACAGAAGTGCTTTAGGTGCTGGTATTGTTATGGGCATTATGATTATTCCAATTATTTCAAGTTTAAGTGATGATGTCATCAGTGCCGTTCCTCAAAATGTAAGAAATGGGGCTTTGGCATTAGGCATGAATAAAGCTGAAACCATCAAATTTGTTGTGCTTCCCTCCGCCATGCCAGGAATTATTGCTGCCACACTTTTGGGTGTTTCAAGAGCATTAGGTGAGACCATGATTGTTGTAATGGCTGCAAGTTTACGACCAAATTTAACCATGAACCCGCTTGAAGATATGACAACTGTAACCGTTAAAATTGTTGAAGCACTAGTGGGTGACCAAGAGTTTGACAGTTCGCTTACGCTTTCTGCATTTGCTTTAGGATTTGTTTTGTTTGTTGTAACGCTTATTATTAATATTGTTTCTATTACAACGATTCGACGATTCCATCAAAAATATAAAATTTCGAATCTTTAGGAACTATAATGAAAAAAAATATTAATAGTAATTTTTATATTCCACAAATTGAAAAAAGAAATCGTCTCGCTCGACGATTTAAATACACTACTTTAGCAGCCGTTATTTTATCGCTCTCATTTTTGGGATTTTTTCTTTTTGATATTGTTAAAACAGGCTATCCTGCTTTTCAACAATCGTATATCAAAGTAGAAATAAAATTTGATGAAGAGACTGCGTCAAACCCGTATGGAATTTTTGATAAAACCATGAGTAAACTCATCAGCCGAGCTTGGCTTAGAAGTTTACCTCAAAAGATTGCAAAAAATCCACAATGGATGGGGACAACTCAAACTTTTTGGGCATTACTCAACGCAGAAGCCGATCAACATATCAAAGGAAGACTTTCAAGGCTAGATGACTCTTTAAAAATCAAAATAGAAGAACTTCTTTTAAAAGAAGAGATTGAAAAACGACTTAATGTCATTTTCTTTTTTACAGGAGATTCAAAGATTCCAGAAAATGCAGGATTTTACTCTGCCATTATTGGTTCAATTTTAACCATGATGGTCACCATGACATTAGCAGTTCCAATTGGAGTAATGACCGCCATTTATTTAGAAGAGTTTGCCCCTGATAATAAAATTACCCAAATTATTGAAGTAAATATCAATAATCTCGCAGCCATTCCTTCTATTTTATTTGGACTTTTAGGTTTGGCAATTTTTATTAACTTTTTTGGAGTGCCACGAAGTTCACCTTTGGTGGGGGGAATGACGTTGGCTTTAATGTCTTTGCCCATTATTATAGTAAGCTCAAAAGCTGCTTTAAAATCGGTACCTGCAAGTATACGACAAGCGGGGTATGGCTTAGGATTAACCAAATGGCAAGTCACTAAAGACCACGTTTTGCCTTTGGCATTTCCAGGAATTTTAACGGGTTCTATTATTGCTTTAGCACAAGCCATGGGAGAAACTGCCCCTTTGATTATTGTAGGAATGATTGCTTTTGTTCCAGATGCCGTAACCAACATCACATCAGCAGCTACGGTTATGCCCGCACAAATCTTTACATGGTCAGGAATGCCTGAACGTGCGTATATTGAAAAAACAGCAGCAGGAATTATTGTACTTTTAAGTGTGCTTATTTCTTTAAACACCATGGCAGTTATTTTAAGAAAAAAATTTGAGGTAAAATGGTAATGAACGTAAAAATTAAAACAACAAATTTAAATTTATGGTATGCACAAAATCATGCTTTGCACGATATTAATCTGGGATTGTATGAAAATAAAATCACTGCTCTTATTGGTGCATCAGGATGTGGAAAATCAACCTTTTTACGATGTTTAAACCGAATGAATGATTTAGTACCAAGTGCAAAAATTAAAGGTACGGTGGTCATTGATAATAAAAATATTTATGATAAAGATATCGATGTTGTAAGTGTCCGAAAAAGAATTGGAATGGTATTTCAACAGCCCAATCCTTTTCCAAAATCAATTTATGAAAATGTTTCGTATGCCCCAATTAAACACGGTATTGTAAAAAAGGGCAAAGAGTGTGATGAGTTAGTAGAAAAATCACTGATTGCTGCAGGGATTTGGGAAGAAGTCAAAGAGAAACTTCAAGCACCTGGAACTTCCCTTTCAGGAGGTCAACAACAAAGGTTGTGTATTGCAAGAACCATTGCGGTACAACCCGATGTTATTTTAATGGATGAGCCCACTTCTGCCCTTGACCCCATTAGCACAGAAAAGATAGAAGCCTTAATGTTGGAATTAAAGAAAAAATATACCATTATCACCGTGACACATAACATGCAACAAGCCGCACGAGTTGCTGATTATACAGCATTTTTCCATTTAGGAAAATTGATTGAATATGATAAAACAGAAACGATTTTTGTCAATCCAAAAGAGAAAAAAACAGAAGATTATATTACAGGAAGGTTTGGATAATGTTACCCGTTTACAAAGAAAAATTACAAAGTATAGAAAATGAAGTTTTAACAATAGGTTTTCAAATTATACGTGCGAATGAATTAGCACTTAAAGCAATAGAGACAAAGGAGTATTCCTTATTTAATGACGCTAAAAATGAGCTACTTAATTTAGAGCAAACATCCAATAAAATCGATAATATGATTGTACGTACGTTGGCTCTTTATGCCCCTGAAGCTAAAGATTTAAGAGTTCTTGTTGCTTATTTAAAAATTACCAATGAAATTGTGCGTGCAAGCAGCAATACAAAAACTTTTATTAAAAACTTTTCAAAAACAGTCACGTGTGAAATTGATTTGGATAAAATAAATGAATATGGGATTCCGCTACATAAATCTGCAATTTTAGCCATTAAAACGGCATTGAAAATTATACAAATAGAAAATGAAAATGAAATAGAAGATTATTATCATAACGTTATTGTAGAAGAGAGTAAAACCGATGATTTGTATTCAATGATAGAAAAAAATATTTTAAAAATGATTACAAAGAACAAAGAATTATCAAAAGATTATTTTGAGGTATTAAGTTCGTTAAGACGTCTTGAAAAGCTTGCAGACCGAGCAGTAAGTATTGCTAATTTGCTATTATTTGCTCATTTAGGTGGAGAAATCCATCAAGTGTAAATACAGAATGTGATATAATATTCATCATGAAAAAATCTCTATACAAAATAAAGTACTACTTTACTAACAATTACGAAGTCACTGTTGCCACGGCAATTTTTATCTTTATTTTCGCTATTAATTTGGAGTTTTATAAAGCCATTATTTTAATGCTTGAATTTATTGTCATTATGGAAGTCGTTAAAATGGTTTCTGACTTTATCAAACAAGAAAAATTAAGACTGCGGTATGTGGTCGATATTTTTATTATCTTTTTAATTCGAGATGTTATTATTTCAGCATCGGGGAAAAATAAAGATTACATTGATATTATCTTTTTACTTTGCATTATTTTTGTATTTTTTATCTTTAGGATTTTAGCCATTAAATACTCTCCCGGAGTGATTAAAATTTCAAAAGACACGGTCATAGAGTATGAAGATGGCAGAAAATCAAAAAAAATAACAGAAGATAATGTTAAGGTAGAACTTGGAAAAAAATACGATACTCATAATTGAAGATGAAGAAGATATTTTAGAACTTTTGGAATATACCCTACAGAAAGAGGGGTTTGAAACCATTGGTTTTTTACAAATCTCTTCCTCTTTAGAAAAAATTTTAGACGAAGAAGAGATTGACTTAATTTTAATGGACAGAAATCTTCCTGGAATTGATGGCATTACTTTTATACAAAACATCAAACAAAAAGGGTTTAACACTCCTGTTATTTATGTTACCGCAAAAGATAAAGAAGAGGATATATTAGCAGGTTTCTCTTCTTATGCGGATGATTATATTACCAAACCTTTTAACTTAAAAGAGTTAAGTGCAAGGGTAAAAGCAGTTTTAAAACGAAGCAAAAATGAAATTGAAGTCTTAAAAGTTAAAGATATAATTTATAAAAAATCGAATAAGAAATTTTACATCAACAAAAATTCTATTGAATTGACGCATTTAGAACATGACCTATTTTTAGAATTTGTTAAAAACAGAGATATTTTACTTTCAAGAGAACATCTTTTAGCGAGTGTGTGGAAAGATTCTTACGATAAAAAACTCAAAACCGTCAATGTTGCAATTAATCGTTTAAAAGAAAAAATTGACCCAAAAGGGGAAAAAGAGTATATCAAATCTGTTCGAGGTGAGGGGTATATTTTTTGCTAAAAATACACCAACTTTTTTTACGAAGTTTCATTCTTGTTTTTTTAGCTGTTCTAGTTTGTGTCAGTATTATTAGTTATTATTGGTTGAAAAGTATTCATCTTGAAGAAGTTGAAAAAAATCTCTCTCAAAACATTGATACTCTTAGCCTTACGTTAACCTCTTTGGAAAATTTAGACCGTTTGGTTTTACACTTAAAGAAAAAAACTCAATTACGAATTACCATTATAAACGCTAATGGAGAGGTTATTGCAGAGAGTGATAAAGATAAAAGTACAATGAATAACCATCTTAATCGTGAAGAAATTATTAATATCAATGAACAAGGCATTGGAAAAGTTATTCGGCAATCAGATACCATTAACAAAGATATGCTCAATGTCGTAAAACGCGTTTATGTCAATGACGAGTTAATTTATATTCGAATGGGAGATTACCTTAACCATATAGAGTCTCGTTTTATTAACTTAACCTTGCAAATAAGCGCTATTTTTGCTATTTTTTTACTTTTCACGTTAATTATTATTTATTTTATAAGCAATAAATTACAACTACAAACTGATAAAATATTGCTCTTTTTAACCCAAATTTCTCAAAAAGATGGTTTACGTCAATCCAATTTAAAATCGCTCAATACTAATTATACCTTAGAGTTTTACCAAATTTTTAAACTATTACAAAAAGTGGCCGTTAAGCTCTCTAAAAAGGAGAGACTTAAATCTAAACATACTGCAAAACTAAAATTAGCTAATCAACAAAAAGATGAGATTATTTCCGCTATTTCTCATGAGTTTAAGAACCCCATTGCAATTATTTCAGGCTACAGTGAAACCATTTTATCAGATAAAGATTTGCCACTTTCTATGCGAAATTATTTTCTGAAAAAAATTTATTCTAATGCCAATAAAATGTCAGCACTCATTGATAGACTTCGATTAACGCTAAAATTAGAAGAGAATAAACAAGAAGGTTTTTTTAAAATATGTTCCTTGCAAAAGATTTGTATTGACATTATTAGTGATTTAAAACAAAAATACAAAAACAGAGAAATACTCTTAGTAGGCAATGATGTTCTTTTAAATGTCGATGAAACACTCCTTGCTATTGCCATAGGGAATTTGGTTGAAAATGCATTAAAATACTCAGATGAAAAAGTTACCGTTGAGCTTACTTCTGAAAATATTAGAATAATAGATAGAGGAATTGGAATTGAACCTCAAGATGTAGAGAACATTAAAAAGAAATTTTTTAGGGTTTCAAAAAATAATTGGAACAACTCTTTAGGGTTGGGGTTATTCATTGTTCTAAAGATTCTAAAAATCCACAAGTTTAGTTTGCAAATAGAAAGCGAACCAAACATTGGCTCTAAATTCATAATAGAGTTTTAAAACTCCCTTAATTTAAGTAATTCTTAAGATTTTATACACTATTATTCGACCTCATAAATAAAGCGGAGAAAATAGATGAAATTTACTCAAATGGCGAAAGCTAACGAAATCAAAAGAGATTGGATCGTAATAGATGCAACTGATAAAGTATTTGGTAGAATTATCACTGAAGTAGCTACAATTTTAAGAGGAAAAAACAAACCTTGTTTTACACCTCATGTTGATTGTGGTGACCACGTAGTAATTATTAATGCTTCAAAAGCAAAGTTTTCTGGAAACAAATTAGAAGTTAAAAACTACTATACACACTCAGGATATGTTGGAAGTACTAAAACTCACAAAATGTCAGATATGTTTGAAAAGAACCCTGAAAAACTTTTCAGATTATCAACAAGAGGTATGTTACCAAAAACAACACTTGGTAAGGCAATGATTAAAAAACTAAAAGTATATGCAGGTGCAGAACACCCTCACACTGCACAAATTAAAGGATAAGACTAATGGCAAAAGTATATGCAACGGGAAGAAGAAAAACTTCTATCGCTAAAGTATGGTTAGAAGCTGGAAACGGTCAACTGACAATCAACGGTCAATCTTTAGATGCGTGGTTAGGTGGACATGAGTCAATTAAAAAAAGAGTTACTCAACCTTTAGAAGTAGCAAAACAAGAAACTTCTGTAAATATTGTTGTTAAAACATTAGGTGGTGGGTACTCAGCACAAGCAGACGCTGTAAGACACGGAATTTCTAGAGCTTTAGTTGCTTTTGATGAGCAATTTCGAGTAGTTTTAAAACCATATGGTTTACTTACACGAGATTCAAGATCGGTTGAAAGAAAGAAATTTGGTAAAAAGAAAGCAAGAAAAAGCAGTCAATTCTCAAAACGTTAATCGTTTTATTATCTGCAGGAACCTTAAATGTTTCTGTGAAAAAAATAATTGGTTCTTTCTTACAAGATTTTTACAAGGAGCAGCGAAAGTTGCTCCTTTTTTTATGTAAAAATTATTTTCAAAACTAAAACAAAAATTCCTAAAACATATTCAATTTTTCATTTCAACAGATTGTTTCATAACGTAATAAACGCTACAATACCGCATGAAAAAAATCTTCCTATTATTCATTATTCACTGTTCACTATTTATTAACGCAAACGCGAGTACCTTAAACCTCTCCATTAGTTCAAACCCTAGCCGTCTTAACCCAATTTTAGCCAGTGATAGTGCCAGCAGTGAAATTAGCAGTTGGCTCTTTAATGGGCTATTTAAATACGATACGCAAGGAAAAATCACTACCGATTTAGCCTCTTCTTATTCGTTTAAAACCAATACGCATTTAATTATTCATTTACGAAAAGATGTTTTGTGGCACGATAACGTAAAATTTACTGCCCACGATGTCCTGTTTACTTTTAATATGATTAACAATCCTAATATTTATACTTCTATTTCTTCAAACTATAAAAATGTTCAAGAAGTCAAAGTTTTAGATGACTACACCTTAGAAATAATCTACTCAAAACCCTATTTTAAAGCCTTAGAGATATGGATGGTAGGAATGTTGCCAAAGCATATTTTAGAAAACGAACAAGATTTAATGAAAAGCAGTTTTAATAAAAACCCTATTGGAACAGGTTCTTATAAACTAAAAACCTTTAAGCCCTCTTCCGATATTGAACTTATTGCCAATGAAGATTATTTTGAAGGTAAACCCAAAATCAATAGGTTATTGTATAAATTTTTGCCCGACCCTACCACCTCTTTTTTAATGCTTAAACAAAACAGTTTGGATTTAGGAGGGTTAACTCCTTTACAGCTTGACAGACAAATTGATGAAAGCTTTAAAAAAGAGTATAAAATTATTGAACAACCCAGTTTTGCTTACACCTATTTAGGCTTTAATTTAACTCACGAAAAGTTTAAAGACATACGCGTAAGAGAAGCGTTAAATTTAGCAATCGATCGTCAAGAGTTGGTTGATATTTTGTTCTTTGGACACGCCAAAGTATGTACGGGTCCTTTTTTACCCGGAAGCTTTGCTTTTAATAAAAATATTCTTGCACCCATTCAAGATTTAGATAAAGCAAAAGCTCTTCTTTTAGAAGCAGGTTATGATGAAAAAAATTCATTTTCTTTTGAAGTGGTTACCAATACTGGAAATGATATTCGTATTAATGCAGCGGAAATATTGCAGTTCCAATTGGCAAAAATTGGGGTAAATATGAAAATTCGTGTTATGGAGTGGCAAGCTTTTTTAAACACCGTAGTTCACCCACGACATTTTGAAGCAGTTATTTTAGGATGGAGTTTAGCACTTATGCCAGATGCCTACCCTATTTGGCACAGTCAAAGCAACAAAAAAGGCGCTTTTAATTTTGTAGGTTATCATAACAAAGAAGTTGATGGTTTAATTGAAAAAGCTTCAACAACGGTCGATTTAGATGAACTTGAAAGCTTATATCAAGAGATTTTTGCTAAAATAACAAACGACATTCCCTATTTATTTTTGTATATTCCTAGCTCAATTACAGCAGTAAATACAAAAATTAAAAATATACAACCTGCCATTATTGGCATAACACATAATCAAAAAGATTGGATAAAAGAGTAACACATTTTGAAAGAAAACATTATATTATTTGATCTTGACGGAACGCTTATTGACTCAACCGATGCAATTGTATCAACATTTCACCACTCCTTTAAAGTATTAAACTTTGATTTTAAAGAAAGCGATGAAGCCATAAAAGCACTTATTGGCTACCCATTAGATATTATGTATGAAAGTTTAGGTGTTCAAAAAGAGGATATTTTTACTTTTGTTGATACCTATAAAGAGCGTTATCGACAAATTTCTACAGCACAAACCTTTTTACTAGAAGATGCCGTTGCTTCTTTAGAGCATGCCAAAACATTTGCTAGGCTTTCGGTGGTTACCACGAAAACAGGTTCCTATACGCTTCCTTTACTTGAACATATGAATATTCTTCATTACTTTGAACAAATTACAGGAAGAGAGCATGTCCAAAACCCAAAACCTCATCCTGAACCCATTTTAAGAACCTTAGAACTTATGAAAGTGGATAGAGAAACTGCTAATATTTGGATGATAGGCGACACAAAGTTAGACTTAATTGCAGCAAATCAAGCCAATATTTTAAGTGTAGGAGTGTTGTGTGGTTATGGGCAAGAGTCTGATCTTGTTTTGCACACACCTTATATTACAAAAAATGCTCTTGATGCTGTTAAACTTATAGAAAATCTTCTTTCACTTACATAAATATCAATTTTAAAACTACTTTAAAAAATATTTTGAGTAGTTTTTAATTACCTCTTTTAATTAAATTTCATATTAATATTATTTCTTTTAGGCCTTTTCTTGCTTTTTTTCTATATAAAATATAGAGAAAACCCATTTATTTTAACAATTTTAAAATTTTCTTAATTATAAGAATTAATTATTTTACCCTTATGATGTTTCTTTCTGAAGATATACTATAAAAGCAAGCTTTTGAAACATTTATTTTATTTTTAATTAAGTAAAGAGAAAGTATCCTATGTGTTCAATAAAAATAAGGAAAAGTTCATGTCTAAAATTTTTGCTACAATGGATGGAAACGAAGCGGCTGCTCATGTATCCTATGCTTTTACAGAAGTTGCTGGGGTGTATCCTATTACTCCCTCATCACAAATGGGAGATAACACTGAAAAGTGGGCAACCCAAGGGAAAAAAAACCTTTTTGGTTCAACAGTTAAGGTTATTGAAATGCAATCAGAAGCGGGGGCAGCTGGTACATTTCATGGGGCACTGCAAGCGGGTGCATTAACCACTACGTATACTGCATCTCAAGGGTTGTTACTTAAAATCCCTAATATGTATAAAGTTGCAGGGCAGTTGTTGCCAGGTGTTATTCACGTGAGTGCCAGAGCGTTAGCGGCACACGCCTTGTCTATTTTTGGAGACCACCAAGACGTTATGTCAGCACGAGCAACTGGGTTTGCTATGTTGGCTTCGGGTTCTGTTCAAGAAGTAATGGATATTGGTGGAATTGCTCACTTGTCTGCTATTAAAGGAAGAGTTCCTTTTATGCACTTTTTTGATGGATTTAGAACTTCTCATGAAATCAATAAAATTGAAGTAATGGATTACGCTGTTTTTGACAGACTTTTAGATAAAGAAGCCGTACAAAGATTTAGAGACACCTCTTTAAATCCAGAGTCACCAATTACCAGAGGAACTGCTCAAAACGATGATATTTATTTCCAAGGAAGAGAAGCACAAAATAAATTTTACATTGCTTTACCTGATATTGTTAATGAGTATATGCAAGAAATTTCAAAAGTAACAGGAAGAAACTACGCACCATTTACCTACTACGGAGATGAAAACGCAACAGATATTCTTATTGCTATGGGTTCTGTTAATGAAGTAATTAAAGAGACCATTGATTATTTAAGAGAAAAAGAGGGAAGAAAAATTGGACTGTTAGTGGTTCACTTATACCGACCTTTTAGTATTAAATATTTTATGAATGTATTGCCAAAAACTGTTGAGCGAATTTGTGTTTTAGACAGAACTAAAGAACCAGGAAGCTTAGGTGAACCACTTTTCTTAGATATTAAATCGGTATTTTACAACGAAAAGAAACAACCAAAAATTATTGGTGGAAGATACGGATTATCTTCAAAAGATGTTCCTCCTGCACAAATTATTGCATTATATGACAATTTAGCAAAAGAGAATTCAAAAGATAACTTCACAGTAGGAATTAACGATGACGTTACATTTACTTCACTAGAAGTTGGTGCCAACGTTTCTGTTGTTTCAGATGAAGTACGAGAGTGCTTATTTTATGGTTTAGGAGCTGATGGTACTGTTGGAGCTAATAAAAACTCAGTTAAAATTATTGGAGATAAAACCAATCTTTATGCACAAGCGTATTTTGCATATGACTCTAAAAAATCGGGTGGTTACACACGATCTCACTTAAGATTTAGTAAAGATATTATTCGCTCAACTTATTTAGTATCAAACCCAAGTTTTGTAGCCTGTTCTAAAGAAGTTTACTTAGAACAATACGAAGTGATTGATAAAATTCGACAAAAAGGAACATTTTTACTTAACTCAATTCACTCACCTGAAGAAGTTATTGAAAGAATTCCATCACGAGTTAAAAAAATCTTAGCAGACAAAGAAGTTAATTTTTATATTATAAATGCAACTAAATTAGCACGAGATATTGGATTAGGAACTCGAACTAATACTATTATGCAAGCAGCATTTTTCAAATTAGCAGATGTTATTCCATATGAAGAAGCTAAAGATTACATGAAAGAGTATGCAAAAATAACATACGGAAATAAAGGCGATGAAATTGTTCAAATGAACTATGCTGCTATTGATACAGGAGAAGCTGGATTAGTAAAAGTTGAAGTGAACAAAGAGTGGTTAAAACTTGAAGGTGGTCCTTTAATTGTTAACTCTAAATATGTTGGAAGTGATTTTGTTGAGAATTTTGCCAAAATCGTAAATGCAGCAAAAGGAGATACTTTACCTGTTTCTATTTTTACAGACAGAGAAGATGGAACATTTGAAAATGGAACTACTAAGTACGAAAAAAGAGCCATTGCTACAATGGTACCAAAATGGATTGAAGAGAACTGTATTCAATGTAATCAATGTTCATTTGAGTGTCCACACTCAGTTATTAGACCATTCTTATTAGATGAAAAAGAGTTTGAAAACGCACCAGATGGTGTAAAAGCTCATAATTTAGATGCGACTGGAAAAGGCTTAAAAGACAAAGGATTGAAATTTAAAATCCAAGTTTCTATTATGGACTGTACTGCATGTAACGTTTGTGTAGATATTTGCCCTACTAAAGAAAAATCACTTGTTATGGTTCCTTATGAAGATATGGAAGCACAAGGCGAGCAAGAAAATGCAGATTATCTGTTTAATGATGTTACTTATAAAGATTATTTAATTGAAAAAGACAGCGTTAAAGGTTCTCAGTTTGCAAAACCTCTGTTTGAATTCCACAGTGCTTGTCCAGGGTGTGGAGAAACTCCTTATATTACGCTAGCTACTCAAATGTTTGGTGATCGAATGATGATTGCCAATGCAACGGGATGTACTTCTATTTATTCAGCATCAGCACCTTCAACTCCTTATACTAAAAATGCAAAAGGCGAAGGACCAGCTTGGGCAAACTCTTTATTTGAAGATACTGCAGAGTTTGGTTACGGAATGCACCACGGGAATGAATCAATACGAAACCGAATGCAAATTATTATGAATGAGACTATAGAACAAGTGACTAATCCACTTAAAATTTTATATAAAGAGTGGTTAGAAAACAGAAATGATGGTCCTAAAACTCAAGAAATTCGAGATAAATTAGTTCCTCAATTAGAGCAAAATCAAGATTTACCAGGGGTTAAAGACCTATTATCTTTACGAAAATACATTGTTAGAAAATCTCAATGGATTATTGGTGGTGATGGTTGGGCATACGACATTGGATACGGTGGATTAGACCACGTTCTTGCAACCGGACAAAATGTTAATGTTTTAGTTGTAGATACTGAAGTATATTCAAACACAGGTGGACAATCTTCTAAATCAGCACGAACAGGCTCAATTGCCGATTTCACCAATGATGGTAAGCCAACTGCTAAAAAAGATTTAGGGTACATTTCAATGACATATGGAAACATCTATGTGGCACAAATTAACTCAAGAGCCAGTCAAAAACAAACAGCTCAAGCTATTAAAGAAGCAGAAGCATATGACGGACCTTCATTAGTAATTGCTTACTCTCCTTGTATTGCACATGGAATTAAAGGTGGGTTAATGAAATCTGTTGATCAAGGACAATTAGCAACAGATTGCGGATATTGGCCAATTTATATCTTTGACCCACGAAAAATTGCAAAAGGTGAAAACCCAATTAAAATTTCAGGTAAAAAACCAGACTGGGACAGATATGAAGAGTTCTTACTGCAAGAAACACGATATAACTCTTTGAAAAAGTTAAATCCAACTCACGCAGATGAACTTTTAGCTAAAAATAAAAATGATGCACAATACAGATACCGACAACTCACAAGAATGGCGGCAGCTGATTACTCTGACGAAGTAGAAAAATAATATTTCTTCAAGCAAAAACAGGTGATTGTCACCTGTTTTTGTCTCTTTCCTCTCGTATTTAAATTGACACATTTAACTGTGATTTTATAAGTTCTTCTTTATAATTCGTTTAATTCCTTACTCTTAATCTCTTCTTTACCTCTATAAATGTACAATTTGTACAGTTTATGTACATAATGTTTAACCCATCTTAAGGTCAAACATTAATAATTTACTTAAAAGAAATCAAAGATTTCATTGCTAGAATTTCGCAAGACAAGATAAGTCTTTAAACCACCCAATAGATTTTAGGAGCATAAGATGCTAGAAATTAGATGGCACAGTCGTGCAGGGCAAGGGGCAGTAACTGGAGCTAAAGGGCTAGGTTCTGTAATTGCAGCTACTGGAAAAGAAGTGCAAGCTTTTGCATTTTACGGATCAGCTAAAAGAGGCGCTTCAATGACAGCGTACAACAGAATTGATGACAAAGTTATTTTAAATCATGAAAAATATATGGTGCCTGATTATGTCTTTATTTTAGACCCAGGTTTAGCCTTTACAGATGATTTTACCGCCAATGAAAAAAGCACTACAAAGTATATAATTACTACTCACTTAAAAAAAGATGAATTAATATCACTCATACCTGCTTTAAAAGGAAGAGAAGAAAGAGTATTTATTTTAGACTGTTTTATCATTGCTCAAGAGACCATTGGACGACCTATTCCAAATACTCCTATGCTTGGAGCATTTATGAAAGTAAGTCAAATGTTTGAATTGGAATATTTTAAAGAAGCTATGAAAAAAGTACTTGGAAAGCTTCCTCAAAAAATAATCGATGCCAACATGGTTGCCATTGAACGAGCTTATAACGAAGTACACTAAAAAGGAACTATCTATGAATAAATCAATAAAAGATAAGGGATGGGACGAACTAGAACTAGGTGCTGTTTTATTCTCATTTAATAATACGGTTAATTACACCATGGCAGAAGTTTTACCAGAAGACAGAGACTATGCTGAAACTAACTCTAAAAATGCCTATGTTGGTGACTGGCGAGTATTTAAACCAGTTTTTAATGCGGAACTTTGCATTGACTGTCAATTTTGTTGGATATTTTGCCCAGATACTTCAATTATCTCACGAGATAAAGTTATGCAAGGCATTGATTATGACCACTGTAAAGGGTGCGGAATTTGTGTTGAAGTATGTCCAACAAATCCAAAATCGCTGTTAATGTTTAATGAACATGAAAAAAATGAAGATGCACTGACACAGTGGCCTGAAAAATCAAAAAAGGGTGAATAATGAATAAAAAGATTATGGAACTAAACGAAATAGAAGTTTGGGATGGAAATATGGCCAACTCACAAGCTTTGCGACAAGCAGATGTAGATGTAGTTGCCGCTTACCCTATTACTCCATCAACTCCAACGGTTGAAAACTATGCCACTATGCATGCCAATGGCTATATTGATGGTGAGTTTGTAATGGTTGAATCTGAACACGCCGCAATGTCTGGCTGTGTTGGAGCATCAGCTGCAGGTGGAAGAGTTGCAACTGCAACTTCATCTCAAGGCTTAGCTTTAATGATTGAAGTATTATACCAAGCATCTGGAATGAGAACACCTATTGTTTTATGTTTAGTAAACAGAGCATTAGCAGCTCCTTTAAATGTAAATGGTGACCACTCAGATTTATACCTAACACGAGATTCAGGTTGGATTTCACTCGATGCATTTTCACCTCAAGAAGCGTATGATATTACATTAATGTCATTTAAAATTGCAGAACACAAAGATGTAAGACTTCCAGTTATTTCAAACCAAGATGGGTTTATGACTTCACATACAGCACAAAATGTTAAACCTCTTTCAGATGAAGTTGCTAATAAATTTGTAGGGGAATATTTACAAGTTAATGCAATGTTAGATTTTTCAAGACCAGTAACTCACGGTGTTCAAACAGAACACGACTGGCATTTTGAGCATAAAGCTAAACAACACGCAGCGCTAATGGGTTCTTTTAAAGTTATTCAAGAAACATTTGACGAATTTGAAAAAATAAGTGGACGAAAATATAAAATGGTTGAAAGCTATGGTATGGACGGTGCTGAAGTTGCAATTGTATGTTTAGGTTCAACGTATGAGTCCGCTATGTTAGCTGTTGATCAATTAAGAGAAGAAGGTATTAAAGTAGGTATTGTTGCGCCTCGAGTGTTTAGACCTTTCCCACTTGAAGAAGTAGCAGTTGCATTACAAAATGTAAAAGCAGTTGCATGTATGGATAGAAGTGCACCAGGTGGAACAGTTGGAGCTTTATATAATGAAGTTGCAGGTGCTTTATTTAACACACCAGCACGACCTGTTTTAACTAACTTAATTTATGGATTAGGTGGTCGAGATATGACAATTAATGAGTTGAAAAATATTTTCAGAAATTTAATCAAAGATGCAAACAATGGAAAACTAACAGGGAAAATTCAAACACTTATTGGTGTTAGAGGTCCTGAGTTAAGTTTTTACGAACAGTAAGGAGAAAATATGAGCAATCAAAAAGTAATTAAAAATTTAAAATCGTTCTCAACTGCAGCTGAGCGATTCGAGGGTTCTCATGTTCTTTGTCCAGGATGTGCGCACTCTATTATTGTACGAGAAGTATTAAATGCTACTAATGACAACTTAATAGTTTCAGCATCTACTGGATGTTTAGAAGTATGTACTGCTATTTATCCAAACACTTCATGGGACTGTTCGTGGATTCACATTGGTTTTGAAAATGCTTCAACAGCAGTTGCTGGTGCAGAAGCTATGAACAAAGCGTTACGAAACAAAGGAAGAATCAGTGCAGATACGCCTCAACCAAAATTCGTAACTTTTGCAGGAGATGGTGCAACATACGATATTGGATTTCAATGGATCTCAGGATGTTTTGAACGAGGTCACGACATGATGTATGTTTGTTTAGACAATGAAGTCTATGCAAACACAGGAGGTCAGAGAAGTTCTTCTACACCAATAGGTGCAAGTGCCACAACAAGTCCTGCTGGAAGCACTTCATACGGTGAGAAAAAAAATAAAAAAGATATTGTAGCTATTATGGCAGCACATGGTGCTCCTTATGTAGCGCAAGTAGCTCCTAATAAATGGAAAGATATGGTGGCAAAAATCCAAAGAGGGTTTGATACAAAAGGTCCCGTATTTATAAACGCTATGAGCGCGTGTACAACTGAATGGAAATTTCAACCTCACCAAACGATAGAAGTATCCGATTTAGCAGTTGACTCTTTAGTATTTCCACTCTATGAAATAGTAGACGGTACTGAATTAAACATCACTTACCGACCAAAAAATATCGTACCAGTAAGAGATTATTTAGCAATTCAACCACGATTTAAACACCTTTTTACCCCTCAATATGAGTATTTACTCGATGAGTGGCAAAAACGAGTTGATGAAAAATGGGTTTACCTACAAAAACGAGAAGAAGCAAGAGTTTAAAAGAACTACTTTTAATCTGACTCTTTGTCAAAACAATGTTTTCAAGCACTCACCTACTTTATGTAGGTTCCCTTGCTTGAAAACACCCTTTTGCACGATTCAAATTAAAAACAATACTTTATTCAGTTCCTCAAACTTATTTAAGCATATTATAGAATTTGTTCATAGTGACTATAAATTCCAACTTTCCTTCTTAACACTTAGTACTTCTAACAAATATTCCATTATTCAATATTGTCTGTTTTTGAATTTATTCCCTTCAGTCAGCCATAATTATTTGCTGTTCATAGCTTTTCTTGTATACTAATGTAACATTTTCTTAATTATTGTTACTTTTAAATTTAGATTTAAAGCAAATGTTGAAAAATGTACTAAAATGTCATATGTTTAAATTCAGTCACTCATTTATTAAAAAATTTGGATTTTTATCCGTTGTATTTTCATTCTTTTTTGTTAATGGAATTGTCTATGTTCTAGATGCCAAGTTTGGGTATTTTGATATTGTACACTCTACAATTCTAAGAAATATTGAGAGTGCGTATGATACAAATGAGAAAAGCTCTTATTCTCACAAAGCTGATTCGGTTGTTATTTTAATAAGTAATGCCTTGTTTGAAAAAGAGTTTAATTCACAAACTCCATTGAACAAAGAAAGACTTACTATTTTGGTTGACTCAATTTTAAAGCAAAAACCTAAAAACTTAATCTTTGACCTAGATATTTCTCCTGATTATAATTTTATTGAACAAAATGGTAATATTTATTTGCCCCTTTACTCTACTTTAGCAACCTATTCAAAGCAAACCAATATCTTTTTACCCTTTACCTTTATTGCTCAAACTGCACAAAACAAGAGCTTAAAATATGAATGGTTTACAAATATGTGCCAAAACAATATCAATTTTGGGTTTCCATTTATTTTTAATGAAATTGGTTCTGTGTTGCAGTATAAAGAGTATGAAAAACATATTGCACTTTCGGCTTTTAACTCCAACAATCACCGCAAAGTTTGTTTGGAAAACAGTGTTGGATTTGAAGAAATGGAGACCATTGTACAAAACCATTTTAAAGAGTTTGATACTTCAGAATCTATTCCTATTAATTATCAAGCACTTAATGAAAGCACTCTTTTGCTAAATAGTTTTGAAGAGTTATCCACCTACGATTTTGCCAATAAAACCGTCTTTCTAGGCGGAGGTTATGGGTTTGACGATAAATATATTACTCCTAGTGGCGAGAAATTTGGAGTAGAAATCTTAAATGCTATTTTTTACACGTTAAGCCATAAAATTGACCACAATAATGGTCTTCTTACTTTAGTTATTTTTGATTTAAGTTTGGGATTAAGTTTTGGTATGTTTATTGGTTTTGTTTTAAAACGAAGAGTTAATGCCAACTTGCAAAGCAGCATAACCTTTTATAATTTACTTACACTTTTTATAATGATGGTCTATTTTATTATCTCATTAAATATTACCGCTTATTTATTTCATAATTTGTATTTGTGGCTCAATCCCATACCTTTGTTAATAGGGATGTTTATAGATGCCATTATTGGATTAGGTGAAAAAGAAACTGTTCAAAAACAACCCGATAGATATATTTTTGTGGTACATGCTATTAAAGTTGTTTTTGTAGGGTTTGGTATGTACGGTCTTTTTGTAGCTATTTAATTAAAAAAGGAGAATTTTGTAATGATTAAATTTATTTTGGTGCTGTCTTGTTTACTTTTAACTCAACTTAGTGCAAAAGTATTGGTTATGGGCGATTCTGCCAACGGATATAAGTGCGATAATGTACTTAAATATCCTACGTCCTTAGAAGAGTGTAAAAACATTGAAGCGCTTGAAGAGGTTAATATTTGTTACTTTAAAAATATGGCAATGGGGTGTAAAAAAATTTTCAAAGGCGAGTCGTATGAAGTGGGCAGTACAGATAAAAGTTCACTCAATTTTGACCGTTTACTCTCTTTTAATAACAACACAAAAGTAAGCTTTGGAGTTAAACGATTTGGAAGTGCTCCTAAAGATACGGGTATGCCTGTGGGAACTTTATTAAAACCAAATGAAAATATTCAAATTCCTTTGGATAAAAGTTATGCCGTAAAACTTGTTATTTTAAACAACAATAAAGAAGTTTTAAACCGTTCATTTGAAAAAGATGTTATAGAAATTTCTAAAGATATTTTCCAATACAGCAAAAACTACAATTGGGAATTGCATCTTGACGGGGTTTTGCATAAAGGCACTTTTGATGTTCTTGACAAACCAACACAAGAAGAATTAACGCAAGAGTTTAAAGAGTTGTCAAAAGGTATTACCGATAAAAAAGCGCAACTGTTTATTAAAAGTATTTTGTTTGACCAATACGGATTAAACTACAACCGAAATGAAATTTTAAAAGAGGATAATTAAATGAAAAGAGTCTTATTAACAGCGTTTTTAGCTTGCAATGCAGCTGCTTTTGGCTTTAGTGCAATTTCCGATGCCGTAAAAAGTGGAGTTTCTGCACTTGGAATGGACGGTGATGCTAGTACAATTGAAGTAGATAAAGAGTGCAAAAACCTTTTTGAAAGTTATGACGTAAATGTAGAAGGATTATTTGTAACCTTAGCTACTTATGGTGTTTCTAACTCCTCTAAAATAGTAGGTTTTTTGAATAAAGGCAATTCCGGTTCTGAAACATTGAATCAAGACGATATTAAAAAATTAGCCAACAATCTTTCTAAAAACTATTTATGGATACCTTTAGAAGTTGAAGAACTCTATGCTGCACAAATTTATGAAGACAGATTAAAATCGGGCGATGTTGTTTTAAGAACAAGTAAAAATAAAAAATATAAAGATATGTACAAAAAACTGGATACTTTCTTAGCGCAATACAACACGTATTTAAAAGAAAATAATTTATCGTACCCTTATGATATTAAACTTCATATTTTATCGACTTCTAAAAAAGCAGAGTCTTTACCGTATGGCTACATTTTTATAAGTGAAGATTATATAGCAAATGGGATGTATGAAACTATTTTAGCACATGAACTCTCTCATGTTTCTAAAAGACATCCCACAAAAGAGATTCAATTTAGACTGGTTTCAACCTATGAAAATATTACTGATTTAACCAAAATGATTAAAGATATGCAATCAAGCAGTGCCGACAAAACAGCCTTGGCTGCTTTAATGACTCCGGAAATGATTCAAAAAAGTTTTGAAATGTACGCACAGGAGCAAGAGTTAGAAGCCGATTCATGTGGTTTAAAAACAATCCATGCGTTTATTCCTAATAAAAAAGAGAAACATACCAAAAATTTTATTACCAACATAGAAAGCAGTGCGCATTATGATAAAAAAGAAGAGGATAATTTTAAAAATCACCCTGAAAAAGAGGCAAGAATTTCAAATTTAAAGTTGATTGCTGAATCTCTTTAAGTACAAATAAAATACTTATACTTCAAGAAAGAAAGCACTAATTGCTTCTTTCTTTGAATATTGAATTTTAATTTATAAATTAATTGGACACCCTTTACTTGTAATATCTTCCCACACACTTCGTAATATCTATTTTTATAACAGCTGTTCCTAAAACCATTTTTTCTGGCATTTCTTGGTGGGCTAAATGGGGTGCATACTTTTTTATTATTTCCAACAAAGCATATTTCTTTTCATTTAAATCTTCTACAATAGATGCCTCTCCTTGCACAATAAGGCTGTTAAATTCGGTGTTTACATCACAAGGGTTTTCAACTCCTTCATACAGAAGTGAAATCATTTCATCTACTTCAAAACATACTTTTGAATTAAATTTAATGTTATCTATTTTTTCACCTTTAGGTAGCCCATGAAGATAAATTTTGTCATTGATATATACAAAATGTATGGGTAAAACATAAGGGAATCCACTAGCAGAAAAAGTTCCTAGTCGCCCTACTTGAGCTTTAGCAAAAAGAGTGTCAATCTGTTCTTGAGTCAAAAGGTGTGTTTTTGTTCTGTGTCTCATATTTTTCCTTATTTTAATATTTATAACAACAGTATAAAAAAAAATATAACATTAAGCAATCCAGAAATTGCTATTAATCCGACAAATAATACTCTACCGTTGAAACCACACGAATATTTTTAATATGAGGAGTATTTGTATCTCGTTGAGAGATAGAAAACTGTCCTTGTGAAGCTTGTTTTATTTTTCCCAATCTACTTTGTGAATCTTCTGCAAATTTTTGAGCTACAACTCTGGCTTCTTTAGTAGCTTCTTCTATCATTTCGGGTTTAATCTCATTTAAACGCGTAAAAATGTACTCTGTTTGTGACTCATAGTCATTTCCTGTAAAAACAATGCCTTGTTTGCCTAGTTTTGACAATGAAACTTTAACCTCTTGGACTGTTTTAATATTTTGCGAATAAACAGTAACCATTTGCGTTGCGCTGTAACGAAATTTCGATTCCGAATTATCAGAGTATTGTTGAGCAGATTTATCAAAAATTGAAGGACTTGTAAATGTTATCTCTTCTTCTTTAATCCCATTTTCTATTAAAAAAGTTTTAATTTTAATGCTGTTTTGCTCTATATTAGTATATAGGTTTTCTAAATCATTGTTAACTAAAGAGAATTTAATAGGCCAAATAACAACATCGGCTTCGAACTCTCGTTCTGACAAACCTTTAACGGTAACACTTCTATCAAGTTGTTTATATTGAATAACCGCACTGCTCATTAGGTACCCTAAAGTGCTTAAGCCTAAAAAAACAAATAGCCCTAAAATAAAAAAACTTACCTTACTTTTTTGCTCCATACTCTTCTCCTTTTAAAAAAACTATTGTAGCGTTTTTTTATTCCTCTTTAGCTTCAAAAATTTTCTACAGATTATGTTAAAATAGCATTTAATTTTTAATAAATCCCACTATTTTAGACAAGGAAATTTGCTTTGATGATACCCACAAAAGATGGCTCAAATACACTTTTTTCATCTTCTTATAATCAACACTACCACAATGTAGATGACGGAGCTATAAAAGAAGCTCTTTACAAGCATGTTATTCCTGCATTAACATTTCATGCCAATGCTTCTTCTTTAACTATTTTAGATATTTGTTTTGGTTTAGGCTATAACACCTTTACTACTATTTATTATATTAAAAAGCATAATTTACCTATAAAAGTGAGCTTTTTTTCACCAGAATTAGATGAAAATCTTATTCATTCTTTGCACAATTTCATCTACCCAAAAGAGTTCGAAATTATAGAACCAATTATTAAATCTTTGCTTTTAAATCATAAATATAAAGATGAAGAGTTTGAAATTGAGCTTTTTATTGGCAATGCTAGAGAATATATAAAAAATTTACATAATTTAGATATTGTTTACCAAGATGCTTTTAGCAGTGAAGTCAATTATGAATTGTGGACTACGGAGTATTTTAAAGATATTTTCGCACTTTGTAATTCTAAAGCAATAGTAACTAGCTACGCAATTGCAACCCCTATTAGGCTCTCAATGTTTGAAGCAGGGTTTGAAATTTATGAGCATATTCCAACAAAACGAAAAATAACTTTAGGGTTTAAAATAAAACAAGAAAAAATAGGAAAATATGTAGATATGAAATTAAAACAAGAGAGAAATAGAACAGCAAAAGCTCTTTATGATAACAAGTAACTCTAATTTGTTACTTGCTACTTGAGTATATTACTCGTTAATTAAAGTGTCCAAAATATATTTTTCTAAATCTTTTTTTTGAACTTCTGCTTTCATAGCTTTATGAAAAATTTCTTCAATTTTATATCGATATTGTGCATGAGGAAAATGAGGAAAATGTATTTCCCACGCTTCTCGTATAACTTTTCCTGACATTTTGTCTTTAATCCAAACTCTAAAAAAATTAAACCAAATAAAAATAACTGCCGTAAAAATAACTGCTGCAACAATAGAAGCGTGTGAATCGATGTTAGCAAAAAGTTTATGAGCAATGGCAGCTAAAGGTATTGCAAAAACTGAAATAACGCAAATATAAACAATATAAGCATTACCAACATTAAGCCTAAACCCTAGTTTTGCAGCATCTACATGCATTTTTTCATTGTGTTGAACATTGGCAACGAGCAAATCTTTTAACAACACAGGTTGTTTTGAAGTGGTAAAACAAAAGTTAAGTATTTTATCAAGCAAGATATATCCTTACATCTATATTTTCACTCATTTTATCCTATTTTTGTTAAATTTTAGTTAATACTAAATGCCTCTTTCTCCAAAACAGGACTTATTCTTAAAGGTATAATTGATGGTAAGATAGCTTTTTAGTTGATTTTTGTATAATATTATAATATTAAAAAAGGAGACAACCTTATGAGTATAGATGAAATAAAAAATCTCGGTATAAAAGAGCGAATAATTTTAATGAATGACATTTGGGAAAGTCTTGAATCTGACAATAGTGTAATTGAATCTCCTACTTGGCATCAAGAAATTTTAGAAGAGCGAATTAAAAAAATAAATAGTGGTGAAGCAAAATTTATTTCACTTGAAGAGTTAAAAGCAAACAAATGAATATAAAAAATATTGTTGCTTTAGAAGAAGTTTCAATTGATTTAAAAATTGCTAAAGATTTTTACGAAAAACAGAGTAAAGGTTTAGGAAATTATTTTAAAAATAGTATCCTTTGTGATATTGAATCTTTATGGCTTTATGGAGGAATTCATCAAAAGAGTTTTGGCTTACACAGATTGTTGTCCAAAAGGTTTCCTTATGGAATATATTATTATTTAAATAACGATAAAGCTATCATAGTTGCTATTTTAGATTTAAGGCAAAACCCTAAAAATATATATTTGTTTCTTTCTAATAGAAAAAACTCTAACCATTCTTAGCAATAGTTCAAACAACGAGCTTGTTAAAGAACTATTCTAAAAGCAAAGCATCTTACACATTATAATAAGATGCTTCTTTATGTGGCACTATGATTGCACAAGTGCTTTGTTCGGGGTGTATTTGGAAAGTTTCACTAAGTTCCACACCAAACTCTTCAGGACGCAATAAATCAAAAATTAATCTACTCATCTCTAAATCTGGACAAGCAGCGTAACCTGGTGAGTAGCGGCAACCTGTGTATTGTTTCATTTGAACATCTTTAAGAGTATTCCCCTCTTTTGGCACAATATCTAAGTCCAGTCGTATTTGTTTGTGGACAATTTCGGCTAAGGCTTCTGCTAATTCAACACCTAATCCGTGAACGTGGTAGTACTCTTGGAATTTTCCTTCATCGTATAAACCTCTTTCATAATCACTTATTTGTAAACCTGAACTAACACAAGTAAAGGCTATGACATCGAGTTTATCTGAAGTAAAGAAGTCCGCAATACATCGGTGGGGAGGTCTTGATTGTCTTGGAAATTCAAATATTTTAATTGCTTCTTGAAGTTCGGGAATTTTTTGAGCTTCTTCTTGATTGTTGTAAAGATATTTTTCATCAAAAATATACAATTTATTATCCACGGCTAAACAAGGAAAATATCCGTACAATACAATGGGGTCTAAAAGGTTTTTATCTAAAAACTCACCTTTTAGCTTGTCATATAAAGGCTGAACCAAATTTTCTTCTTGTTCTAAAAACTTTTGCGTACTTAAATCTGCTCTTTTGTAGCCCCATCGTTGTCGAAACAGAACTCTATGGTTGATCCACTCAAATGCCAACTCTTTATTAAAGTTTTTTTCGTGCATTACTTTTCGTCCCCAAAAAGGAGGAATAAGCTGTTTTGAGCTTCGCTTTGGCATCTCTATATTTTCAACATTGGGAATAATTACTTTTTCTTTGGGTTTAATTTTTTCTTCATCCATAACAATTTCATCGGCTGCTAGTTTGGTGTTTAAATCCCCTTTTTCAATGCGTTGCATAGAGACCACTCCATCAAAAGCATCACGACAATAAAAAATAGGACCATCGTAAAGAGGTCGGCAATAGTCGTTTATAAAAGCTTTGGTTAAGGCAGCTCCTCCTAAAAGTACAGGAATATCAATGCCTTGTTTTTTTAGTTCTTCTAGATTATCTTTCATAACTGCTGTACTTTTAACCAACAAGCCACTCATACCAATAGCTTGGGCTTTATGCTCTTTAACTGCAACTATAAAGTCGTTAATATCGGCTTTTATTCCAATATTTATAACTTTAAATCCATTGTTGGACAAAATAATATCGACTAAGTTTTTTCCCACATCGTGAACATCGCCTTTAACGGTGCCTAAAACTAAAACTGTTTCAGTGGCTTTCTCTTCTTTGGGCAAATACGGGTTTAAATAATCCACCGTGGCTTTCATGGTTTCTGCACTTTGAAGCACAAAAGGTAACTGCATTTGCCCTGAACCAAAAAGCTCACCAATTATTTTCATGCCATCAATTAACCATTCATTAACAATTTTTTCAGGAGCTACTTCTTTTCGTACTTCTTCTACTAAAGGGATAAGTCGCTCTTTGTCGCCATCTAAAAGAAGTTTTTTTATTTTCTCTTCACTGCTTAAAGCATTGTACTCATCATCTGTTTGTTGTTCAACCGCACCCACGGTTGAAAAGTGTTCAATGAACTTAAACAAAGGGTCACCATTTTCTTGATTATTAAAAAGTAAATCATCACACGCTTTTTTATCTTCATCGCTTATTTTATTCATAGGTAAAAGATGTTTAACATTCACAATGGCAGAGGTTAACCCAGCTTCCACACAATGGTGTAAAAACATAGAGTTTAAATAGACTCGAGCATTGGCATTTAACCCAAAAGAGATATTAGACAACCCTAAAGTGGTACCCACTTCTGGGTGCATTTTTTGAAACTCTCGTATGGCTTCTATGGTTTCAATTGCAGCCGTTCGGTACTCAGCATCCCCACTTCCTACGGTAAATACCAACATATCAAAAACCAAATCAGCTGGGTTAAATCCGTGTATATTTACGGCTCTTTGGTAGATGCGTTCAGCGACTTCTACTTTTCTTTTTTTATCTTTAGACATTCCTATTTCATCTATTACCAAACAGACCAAACTTGCCCCAAATTTTCTAGCTAGTGAACACACCTCATCAAACTTATCTTGCCCATCTTCTAAGTTTACAGAGTTAATAATTGGCTTTCCACCAATTTGCTTTAATGCAACTTCTAACGCTTTAATTTGAGTAGAATCGGGCATAAGAGGGAGTTGTATTTTTTGAGAATATAACGCCACCACTTCATTCATATCTTTGGTTTCATCACGCCCTGCAAACCCCACACTTACATCTATAACATGCGCCCCTGCTCGTACTTGTTGTTGAGCAACACTTAATGTGCCTTCATAGTCATTGGCTTTTAAAAGTTCTCTAAACGCTTTACTTCCCGTGGCATTACTTCGCTCACCTATTAACAGAGGTGCTGGTTTTTGTTTTAAAGGTACTGTCATAAACAGTGATGCCAAAGAGGGTTCAACTTTTCCCGTAGGTGCTTTTGGCACAATATCTTTAATGCCATCGGCTAGTGCTTTTATGTGTTGAGGAGTAGTCCCACAACACCCACCTAAAAAAGCTACTCCATCAAAATTTAAGAACTCTTTTTGTAAATCCACAAACTCTTTAGGCCCCATAGGATAATAGGTATATCCCCCTTTATTTTGTGGTAACCCTGCATTTGAGTGTACAGAAATAGGAAATTTACACATTTGACTAAGCGTCTTAACATGTTTAGCTACTTGCGCAGGTCCCGTTCCACAATTAAATCCCAACGATAAAATATTAAAAGGTTCTAAAATAGTTGCAATAGTTTCAGCATCTGTTCCTATTAACATGGTGCCACTTAACTCAATGGTTACTGAGACCATAATAGGAATATGGGGAGCTAAATCGCTAAGTGCATGAAGTGCTGCTTTTATTTGCAAAGGGTCTTGACAAGTTTCAAGTAAGAAAACATCAACGCCCCCATCTATCATACCTTGTGCCATAATTTTATAGCCCTCATACATAACATCATAGGTAATATGCCCCAAACTAGGCAGTTTTGTACCAGGACCTACTGAACCTAAAACAAATCTAGGTTTTAGGGGCGTGCTAAATTTTAGACACACCTCTTTAGCAATTTGGCAACCCAATTTGGAAAGCTCATAACTTCTATTGCCTATGCCATAGTCTTCCAAAACCCAAGGCATTGAACCAAAAGTATTGGTACTTATAAAATCTGCATCGGCATACGCATACGAAGCATATATTTTTTCTAACACATGAGGAGCAGTAGCATTTAAAAGTTCATTGCACCCCTCAAGATCTTCGCCATTTTCACCCAACCACTCTTGTGGTTTAATCTGGGCTAACTGAAGTTGTGTTCCCATAGCTCCATCAATTACCATAGGGCGTGTTTTTATAATATTTAGTAGTGTTTCTTTCATAGCTTATATATCAACTTTTTTATTAGATTAAGGCAAGATTATATCTTTTTAAAGGTCAAAAGAAGTTGAAAATGTGGAACTTTCAAAAGCTATCAAAGAGTATAAATAACACCTGTGAGACTGACCTTGAAAAGTTTTTTAAAGTTCTTTATGCTTTTTTCCATTGAAGAATAAAACCATATCAAGTCTTATTTTCTCTTTTGTACTCAAAACTAAAAATTCAAACCCACCTACAACTTCCATAGTTTCAACTAATCCTTTTATAGTTTTCTTTTCATTATCTTCAAAATAAATCACAGTTGATGGGATTTTTCTTTGCATTGCAACAGTTAACTGGTCAAAAAACTCACATGAAATTGGTTGGTACATAGTAGCTCCTAGTTATTAAAGCAATATATCGTTTTTTGGGTCAAAAGAAGTTTTAATGTTTGAATATGCTCTTGAAAAGCAGAGTTTTCCGCTCTTTTCTTTTTTTGTCCAATATATGTAATGATGGCTCTCTATACCGACCAAATAAATTTCGGTTTCCGTTTGGGATATTTCGGAACTCGAAACGCAGTACTCGAGCAAAAGTTACAAGGAGTTTAGAAGCTGAAACAACTGTAGGAAAGCCTTTAATAAATTGAGTAAAAAAAAGCTCATAATCTCTTCAAATAAAAAATTTAAATATTCTTATCCTTTATTCCAACATCTACAGAAGCTGAGTGTTTGTTTTTAATTATTTATTTGAGTAGATTAAAAAAATAGAAAATCAGGACAAAGCGAAAAATGAGATAGTTAAGTATACTGTCCCCGGAATATTCGGAATATTACAAATATTGACAAAAATCTCTGAAATAGGAAATATTGTCAAGGATAATAAAAATTTACTTCAAATTATCGCTGTACTGAGAGCTTACACTCAAAAAGAGTTGGGTTTTATGTGCGAAAGTTGAGTAATTTACTAAAAGATAGTTTGAACACTAGGGATTTTTCTCCACATCTGCAGACGCTGAATGTTTGTTTTCTGTTTTCGAAAAAGCCCGAAACTGTTTGAGTAAACAAATGTGCTAAATGCACATTTTTTGCGAGTTTTGCAGGGCAGAAAATAGAAAATAATAAGAGAAGGTAGCTTTGCCGTCGAAGCCGTGGTTGCTTTTGCTTACTTTGTCCACACAAAAGTAAGAAAGCGGAAACTGGAAGTTTTCAAGAGAGATATTAAAGTTAGTTATTTCACACTTACTCACTAATACCAAATTAAATCTAACTTTGATACAATTTTTATATTTAGAAAAAGGTGGCTTCAATGCATTTAAGTCAAGATATAACAAGTACTTTTAAAGAAATAAGTTACCCTGCAGGCAAACTTATTTCTCAAGACAAACGTTAGTTGAATATATAATGAAAGGAAGATAAATCGAAAATTTTACTTTAGACATTATGAGTATTCTAGAAAAAATAATGATAATTTTTTATATTATAAGTATCGTTGTTGTAAGTTATCCTGTATTTTCTTTAAATGAAAATATGACATTATGGATTAGAAAAATTGAGAATTCTACAGAAAAAGGAATTTTTCACATTGCTAAACTATCAGATAAAAAAGCATTAGAAGCTTTTAGTCAGTTTTTTCTTTATGTAGCTATATTTATCTTTATTTTATCCTTCTTGTATTCAAAAATAGTAGGTACAACATATACACCAATTGTGCTAATATCTGGTGTCTGTTTTTATTTTTTTATTTCAATACGAAGTTGGTCAAATAGAAGAGATACCATTATAAAAGATGAATTGTCTAGATTTAAAAAAGATTTTATTTTTATGTCAAAAATTGGTATGGGTTTGTTTTCTACTTTTTTATTATTAGTATATTTAAATGGGGAAAAATTACCTGCATCTTTCTTCAATATAAATGAACTGATGATTTTCATTTCTATATCTTTTGCTCTAATATTAATAATTATTCTTATAATGTCAGGAATTGTAAGCGGTTCATTATTAACTTTTGTTTTTCTTCCAGCAATAACTACAATACTATATTTAAAAATTGTAATCAGTGCATCTAAATTTTTATCAAACTTTGATAAAATCTACTTGAAAAATATTTTTACAGGATATTTTCTTATTGTAACAGTTGGTCGAGAGGTTCTAAAGTTTCTTTAGTAAAACAATTTTAAGGTTTGATATTTACTCCACAACTAACAATAAATTCTAAATTCCAAGGACAGTTTACCTAATTATAAAAGTGTTTAAGAAACTTCAGCAATATGGGGTTTCATATCTCTATGATAAAATAAAATTATTGACATAGGTAGATTAGAAAAATATTACCTCAGAACAAAAGCGAAAAATGAAGATAGTTATGTATACTGTCCCCGGAATATTCATTGGAATATTCATGAATATTCATGAATTTATTGGAATCTATGTGCGAAAGTTGAGTATTTAATATTTAAAATGTCCTCTAATAAATAGTTACAATCATATGATAAATCGAACAATTAAAAAAAGGTATATATTACATGAATGAATCAAATGTAAGTGTAGTCATTAATATTTCTTCTATTCTTGACTTATTACAAAATAATATAATAATTAGTTTCATAGGAATAGGAGGTGTATTACTTGGTTTAGTTAAATTAACTAAAGTTATATTAGAACATCTGAGAGAAAAAGATAAACAGGCTAAAGAACAAAGACAAAGTGAATATAAAAATTTAAAAGAAGTTCTTCTAAAATTTAATAATAAAGAAGTTTCGTCAATAAATACAATATTATTCAATAAGAATCTTACTTTTGATCAAATGATGAAGGTAAGTGAGGAAATTCATAAGTTATATACAAAAGATAATAACTTGTTTATTTCACAATTAAGCTTATTCAAAAGCAAGATACTTAATAATGTAAAAGAAAAAAATATTGCCTATAGGCAACATATTTCACTAAATAATGTACCTGCTAATAAAATTGATACAAATATTAATAAAGATAATATAAAAAGTGTTTTAAAGCTTCATATCGAGTTGAATCATGAAATTGATAAATTACCTTTATATATTAAAACACAGTTTCATTTATATTTAGAATTTAATAAGATATTAGTTCAAGAACTAACTAATATACAAACAAAATTTGCTAGAAAATTAGGCTTGTGAAGATTATAACAAAACATAGGAGCCAATAAGTTACCTAACGGCAACTTATTGGCTATCTTTAACAGTTACATGACAAAAACGATATAATTTAAATGGAAATTAAAGAATAGATACTGATTCTATCTGCCATAATTGTTGTAACTGGATGGTTTATTAATAGCTACCTAAATAGAAGGCACGAAATTTCAAAAAAAAGACTTGAATACAGATTAGAAACTTTACACTCTTTTTTAACAGTTTATTTATCTCTTTCAGCATCTCCCAAGCCATTTGATGATGATAAAAAACTAAATGACAAAATAATAAATGCAAGCGTTAATTTTCAACTTTACGGCTATCAAGATGAGTCAAAGTTATTTCAAGATTTTGTAGTAACATTAGAAAAGCATGACAACAACGAAGTAACAGTTACTGTAAATAAACTGATTAAACTTACAAGAGCTAGAATTAGAAATGAGTTAAAACTACCAAAGTTTGACTTGTAAAAAACATATAACAAGTACTAGGAGAGAAATACGAAGCCATAGCGTGGCTTCGTATTTCTCGAAATTCCGGGGACAGTTTACTTTATTACAAAAATGTTTAAGAAGTTTCAGCAATATGGGGTCTCATATTTCTATGATAAAATAAAATTATTGACATGGGTAGATTAAGAAAATAGAAAATTAAGACAAAAGCGAAAAATGAAGATAGTTAGGTATACTGTCCCCGGAATATCATGGTATCTTTGAGCTTCGAAAAGCACTTTATGAAAAAGAAATCGATTTAAATATTACAGAACAAATAAACCAAAAGAAATCAATATAACAAATCATAGGAGCCAATAAGTTACCTAGCGGTCACTTATTGGCTCTATTCAAACGTTAGACTACAAAAGGACATAATAGAAATTCCAGGGACAGTTTACCTAATAAAAATTCCGGGGACAGTTAAAATTCCGGGGACAAAATTCCGGGGACAGTTTGCCTAATTACAAAAGTGTTTAAGAAGTTTCAGCAATATGGGGTCTCATATGTCTATGATAAAATAAAATTATTGACATGGGTAGATTAAGAAAATAGAAAATCAAGACAAAAGCGAAAAATGAAGATAGTTATGTATACTGTCCCCGGAATATCTAGTAGAGAATTTAAAAGGTCTTTTGGACATCCTCCTAGTGAGATTAAGAATATAAAGTAATAAGAGAAGCATAATTATCTTTTTGTGTTTTTGTGTATGATATTGACACTTTTATGTATATAATTATCCATATCAATATGTTATTATACATAAAATAAAGGCTTATAGTGAAAATAATTAATTCTATTTAATCAATATTTTATACTTTAGATATGAAAGATAATCTTGCATGGTCATAAATATAGTTATAAACAACAGTAAAAACAAGAACAAATATAATAAAACCTATATCCATTATAAATGCTTCTGCTAAACCTATTTTTAAAAAAAATGCAATAAGTGGAAGAGTAGGGAAAACTAAACCTATTTCAAAAAGTATTGCATGAATAGATCGTGTTTTTAAAGTTCTTTTTTCTCTATCACCTATAACATATCTATCAAAAATAAAATTAAATATAAAATTCCATATAACAGCAATAATACTAAGTAAAATGGCAAGAGTAAAAACTTTAGTGATATCTTCATTTATTATGTATTTAAGTACAATTGTAAAAATTGTGATTAACATTATCTCAAATAGTATTGAGTGTATTAATCGTTCTTTAAAACTCATTTTTTATCCTTTTATATCTTTCTTAGAAAGATATAATATATTTACTTAATTTTAGCTTCCTAGGTAAGGTAAAATACAATCAATATTATGCTATGATTTTATTATGAATATAAAACAATTCGAATCAAACCTCCTGCAGGTAAAAAAATTAACTCCTCAATTATTTAAAGAGACTATGCAATTATCATTGCCTTTTTTTTTACTTCATAAAAGAATACATGATAATGGCGAAAATTTAATATTAAAAGAGTTCAATATAAATCAAAGTGAACTGAATGTATTAGCTGCTTTATATTATGATGGTGGAGAATATTTTACGATGAGCCCCACAAGTCTATATGATTTTATGCTATTTTCATCAGGTGGAATGACAAAACTTTTAAAAAAACTTGAGAATAAACATTTAATTCAAAGAATAGAAAATAGCTCAGATAAAAGAAGTAAATTAGTTCAAATAACAGATTTAGGAATAGACATAACAATAAAAGCATTAAAAGATATTTTAACCGTAGAAGATGGATATTTTTCTAAGTTAGACAAAAAGGAACAAGCTATTTTTAAAAAACTTATTTTTAAAATGTTGGATTAATAGAATATCTAAACAAAAATTCCAAATTCCGGGGACAGTTTACCTAATTACAAAAGTGTTTAAAAAGTTTCAGCAATATTGGGTCTCATATCTCTATGATAAAATAAATTATTGACATGGGTAGATTAAAAAAATAACAAATCAGAACTAAAGCGAAAATGAAAAAGGAGCAGACCGAAATAAATTTCGGTTTCCGTTTGGGTTATTTTGGAACTCGAAACGCAGTACTCGAGCAAAAGTTGCAAGGAGCTTGGTGGTTGGTGATTTGTGGGAGTTTGTTGTTATTTTTACTATTGTTTGAAGACTGCCTTAAATAAATTTAAGGTTCCTAATATCTTTTGTAAGTTGAGTTTAGAGAAGTTAAAAATATCAAACAAATCAAAAAAATAAATGAGGAAAGTCGAAGACCTTTAAGCCGTTGGTGGTTTTTGTTACTTTGTCCACACAAAAGTAAGAAAGCGAAAACTGCAAGTTTTCAAGAGAGATATTAATGTTAGGTATTTCACACTTACTTACTAACACCAAATTAAATCTAAATCTGATACAATTTTTTATATTTAGAAAAAGGTGGCTTCAATGTATTTAAAAGCAAAAAAAGCTGTTGTAATTGGTATTAAATAATTATGAAAATCTCTTATCACCGTAGGCGTAAAATTAAGACAAGAAGAATAGCATTAAGAGAGCTGCTTTTAAATGGTATTGAAGAACCATATGTTTTAGCAAAAGAGTTAAAGGTTACCTTGCCCACTATAAAAAGAGATTTGGAAGCACTTAAAACTATGAGTGAGGAAGATTTTACTTTTGAAACCAGACAAACCTCTCAAGAAATCCTTGACAAAAAAGATATTATATTAAAAATGTTGGATAATGAAGCGTATTATAATGAAAATGGCGATTTAAACATATTAAAAATAACAACAGAGTTAAATACAAGCCGTGCAACCGTTATGTCGGTTTTAAATGGAGAGTAAATTCTCATAAGAAAACAAAAGTTGAAATTAGGTAATTATGAAATATATTTTATTAATATTATTGTTTATTTCCACCTCTTTAGCACAAGGATTTAATATTTTAGATTTAAAAACTTCTTCGCATGAATCCTCTTTGATATATAAAACGGTACCCAGTTCTAAAAAAGCTGTTTTATATATTCATGGGTTTAATGATTACTTTTTCAATGAAGAATTAGCTCAGAAATTTCTTGAAAAGGGGTATTCCTTTTTTGCCATTGAGCTTCATAATTATGGAAAAAAATTAAATGTTAACTCAAATCCTTACTTCTTTAAAGATATTCATGAGTTTGATGAAGAGCTTACTTTAGCCATTTCACATATTAAAAATGATTTTGGAATTACGGATATAACTCTTTATGGTTATTCTCAAGGTGCATTAGTAGCAACGCTTTATGCCAATGGGCATAAAAATATTAATCGGCTTATTGTAGACAGTGCTTTTTTTGATTTTGAAGTGCCTCTTTTTATAAAAAAGTTTATTTTACCTTTTGTTGCTTTTGTGGGTAACCATTTTCCTTCTATAAAAATAAACTTAACCTCTCCTAACACCTTTGGGCAATCGTTGCATAAAGATTTTTATGGCGAATGGGATTTTGATATTTCACTAAAACAAATACAAACAAATGCCCCTATTTATTTAGGCTGGATTCATGCCATTTATCAAGCGCAGCAAACACTTCATAAAAAACTTAATTTAAATATTCCGGTATTATCTTTGTACTCTAATATCTCCTCTAAAAATTTGTACTTTACAAGCGATATTGTTTTAGATGTTAAAACAATAGAGTACTATTCTAATTTTTTAAATGATAATCCTAATTTAACCACGCATAAAGTGATACAAAACTCCATACATGGTGTTACTTTATCACAAGAACCTGCACGAACAAAAGCCTATATTGCTATCTTTGAGTGGCTTAAAAAGACAAATTAATGATTTTTTTGTTACCATTACTGCAATTATTTTTTTAGGAGCTTCGTTATTTTAGTGCAAAGATTAAAACTTATTGTTATAACTTCTCTTCTTCCTTTTTTTATTCATGGGTGTGTTTCTAATCAAGAGAAAGTTAATATTACTCATTATCCTTTAAATATTGAAGAAAAAATTGAAGTTCCTAATTCGTGTAAATTTGAATATATTCCCTCTTTTTCTACTGTTGCCGTTATGGATTTTACCAACAATTCCACCTTTGGAAAAGCAGAAGTCTACGACTCTACAACCACAAAAAAAGGAAGTGCTATTGCAGGAGTTATTGTAAATGACCAAGGTGTTGGATTAGGGGGCGCTAAAAAATCGACTAAAAAAACAGTAAATGTAAAGAGAAAAGTAGATGCAAAACTCTCACAAACGCTTACTCCTTTACTTGAAACCAAAATAGCTCAGCTAAGTGGCACCACAATAGTTGCAAGAAATGATATTGAAAAAATCAATACAGAGTTAAAGCTTCAAGATTCAGGGTTATTGGATACTTCTAGTGTATTAGAATTTGGAAAACTTTTAGGAGCCAAATTTATTGTAACGGGTTCCATTGATAATGTGGAAATTAACCACAGAAACAATGAAGGAGCTGCTGTTGCTGTTAACAATGCTACTTCAAAAAGCAAAGATTCAGGCATACAAATTGCAGGTTTATTTGGACGAGTGCTGACTTCTATTACCGATGGTATTTTAATTAAAACCACTATTACAATTAAAGTTCTTGATGTTCAAACAGGAGTTATTTTACACTCGCAAACGCTATACGATGATGTAAATATTGGAAAATTTAATAACCCTAGTTACGATGTCTATATTGGTGGAATTAAAGCAGCAATTATCTCCTCTTTAGAGAAGTTAAATTATGATTTTTCCAATCATTTTTCTTTAAGAGGGTATATTACTAAAATTAAAACAGATGGAAACCATCATCTTGTGCAAGTTAATTTAGGAAGAAACAGCAACATTAAAGCCAATCAGCGTTTTAAAGTTTACACCATAGAAGAGACCATTGACCCATTTACTGGTGAGATTAGATGCGATAAAACTGAATTGCCCATAACACTTAGGTCAACTTCACATGTTACGCAAACACATTGTTGGTTAAAAACAGAACAACCCAATTGTGATTTAAAATTGCTACAACTGGTTGAAAGCACACAAGACCAAGGAGGATTTTTTGAATTTTAAAACAGTTATTTTTACAGCATTGTTCATTTTTTTTAGTGGCTGCGTAGGGCAAAAAAATGTTCCTGAAGCTTCTAAGGGTATTCCTTCGTGGTATTTAAGCCCTACTCCGAACTCCAACACTTATTTGTATGGTGTGGGTGAAGGAAAAAATATGCAAGAAGCAAAAAACAGTGCCTTAAACGATATGGCATCGCGTTTAAGTGTTAATATTGATTCCACCATTAATCAAAATAAACAAAGTATTTCCTCTTCTAAAATTAACTCTTATGAGAAAAAACTCACTCAAAATATTAATGTAGAAGTTAAAAAAATTAACTTTACCAATGCTGCTATTGAAAGTTCTGAAGTTATAGGAAACTCTTTTTTTCTCTTAATGCGAGTCAATAAAGAGGAGTTGTTTAATAACCACTTAGAGAGTTTTTCATTACATCAAACTCAAATTAGCAACACACTAAAAGCTAATCAAAAACGCCCTGTGCTGGAGCAACTTTACACCTTAGAAAAACTTCTTCCTACTGTTGAAAAAGCAACCTCACAAGCACTTATTTTAAATGCCATTAATAAAGAATTTAACAGCAGCACTCCTATTGAAAAACATCATCAAGTAACTCTTCAGTATGAGGAATTAAAAGAGAGTTTAGCGTTTAAAATCTCAACAAATTTACCGCAAAAACCTTTTGCTTTACAGTTAATAGAAACTCTAAACAAAGCAGGTTATAAAGCCGTTGATAAAGAGTTTAATGCAGAGATTAAACTTAATAACACCGTAAATTACTCTGTTGCAATGGGGTGGCATATTGCAAAAGTATCTACTTCTGTAATGGTTGTTTCCGCTGGTAAAATTGTTTCAAACAGTGTTATTAACAGTGTGGGTCGTTCCTCTTCATCAAAAGAAAATGCACTAATAAGTGCCTCTTTATTTTTTAAAAATGAACTTGACAAAAAAGGGGTAGATGCCCTTTTATTCCCACAATAACGCTTAAAAGAATCTAACTTATCTTTAATAAAAACTTAGCTACACTATTGGCTTAAAATTTCAATTTAGGAAAATAAAATGACTGAAGCAAAATATATTTGGATGGATGGAGAATTTAAAAATTGGCACGAAGCAACAACGCACGTGCTAAGCCATACGCTTCATTACGGAAACGGTGCTATTGAGGGAACAAAAGCTTACAAAACAGTCGATGGAAGATGTGCTATTTTTAAACTTCAAGAACACACACAACGACTAATCAACTCAGCTAAAATGACACTAATTACTGTTCCTTATTCAATAGAGGAATTAAATAAAGCTCAAGTGGAACTAATGCAAAAAAATGAACTTTTTGAAGGCGCATATATCCGACCTTTGGTTTATTTAGGCTATGGTGTTATGGGCTTGTATCATAAAGAAGCTCCTGTACAAGTAAGTGTTGCTGCTTGGGAATGGGGTGCATATTTAGGCGATGAAGGGCTTAAAAAAGGGGTACGAGTTAAAATATCTTCTTTTACTCGAACGCCAAACACTTCAGGTATGGGGAAAGCAAAATCGGTTGCAAATTATCTAAACTCTCAAATGGCAAAATATGAAGCCGTAGAAGCTGGGTACGATGAAGCACTTTTAAGAGATGACCAAGGTTATATTGCAGAGGCTTCAGGGGCTTGCTTCTTTATTGTACGAAATGGGGTTGTGATAACTCCTCCAAATGATAACTCGCTAGAGTCAATTACACAAGCTACGGTTATTGATTTAGCTCATGATTTAGGGTACGAAGTAGTACGAAGACGAATCACACGAGAAGAGATTTATATTGCCGATGAAGCATTTTTT
>Ga0265294_10000041_pt1 | contig 134557 bp, 124 predicted proteins | sample MunlanPumphouse3_FD_192504 | JGI IMG/M metagenome (GOLD analysis project Ga0265294, IMG submission 192504) | Groundwater microbial communities from a municipal landfill in Southern Ontario, Canada - Pumphouse #3 | ecosystem: Environmental > Aquatic > Deep subsurface > Groundwater | place... | reverse complement strand
AAGACTTGATATTGGTGCTGATTTGGAAATAACTTCAATAGAAGATTTGATTTTAAAAGTAAGAGCTTATAGAAGTTATTACGAAAAAAGAAATAAAACAACTGCAAAATATTGGGCTGATATGGGATATGCTAGTGAAGAAGCATCAGCTCAAAATGGCATGGATGCAAATGTGGATATTAGAAGTATAGAAACAGTTGCAAATTATATGCTAAACGAAAACCATTTATTGACTGGCGGTATAGAAAAAAGGACAGAAGATAGAGAAGCTACAGTATTTACTCAATCTAATACTCTTACAAGTAAAAGTGTAGATTATAAGGCATATTATTTACAAGATGAGTGGATGGTGGCAGATGATTTAAATGTAGTTTTTGGTGCAAGATATGATGATATAAGTAATGCTGATTCAAAAGCCACTTATAAACTAGGAGCTGTAAAGAACTTTGATAAAGCATTTAATCTAAGGGGTAATTTCGCTCAAGGTTATAGAACGCCTGATATTAGAGAGCTTTACATAAACAAAACAACACCAAATGGGGTTCAAAGAGGTGCAGAATTAGCTGGATATGATTTGAAACCTGAATTTACGAATAGTTACGAAGTAGGGGCAAGTGGAAGGGTTGATAGATTGTCTTATGATATAGCTATTTTTTACAATGATATAAAAGATATGATAGCTGAGGTAAATAAAGGTACTTATTATACCTTTGAGAATCTTCCAAAAGCCAAAACATACGGAAGTGAATTTGGTCTGAAATATGAGCTAAGTGATAAAGTCGGTACGAGATTTAACTGGAATGAACTCAAAACAAAAAACAAAGAATTAGGCAAAGAGCTAGAGTTTAATCCAAATAGAATAGTTTCCGCATTTGTGGATTTTGAAGTGTCAAAAGATATCGATACAAGCATAGGGGCGAAATACATAGGTAGCCAGTATTACAAAAAAACTATAAATAGAGGTACACCAACTGAGGCTATCGTAGATGATAATACAGGTGGATTTACTACTGTTGATTGGAATATGAATTATTCTTATAACAAACAAGTTGCACTTTACGGTGGTATCAATAATCTAATGGATAAAAAAATAGAAGATGTACTTGGAAGTAGTAGCGGAAGATATTATTTTGCGGGGATGAAGGTTAGTTTTTAGGAGGATAATATGAAAAAAATATTTTTAGTTTTGGTTTGTGTGGTAAATTTATTTGCCACACCATTGGAAAAGCTTGTAATTGCAGGACCAGTTGCAACAGTATCACATCCTTTTTTTAAGATGATAGAAAGTGGTGCTTTGAGTGATGTAGCCAAAATAGTCGAATTTCGTCTTTGGCAAAACCCTGATGAACTAAGAGCGATATTGTTGAAAAATGAAGCTCATATTGTAGCAGTTCCTACAAATGTAGCGGCAAATCTTTATAATAGAGGTGTGGATATAAAGCTTTTAAATATACCTGTATGGGGTATTTTGGAGATAATCACAAGAGATAAAAATATCAAAACAATTGATGATTTAAAAGGGCAAGAAATTGTAGTCCCTTTTCGTGCTGATATGCCTGATATTATACTTCAAGCCATCATCAAAAAAGCGGGATTTGATCCAAAAAAAGATTTCAAGCTAGTATATGCTCCAACTCCTCCTGATGCAATGCAGATGTTAATACTCCGAAGAGCTGATAATGTTTTGTTGGCTGAACCAGCTACTTCCATGGCTATGAGAAAAACAGGTTCTTTTCCATTAAAACTAATAGCACCTGATATTTATAGAAGTATAAATCTTCAAAAAGAGTGGGGTAGGGTTTATGGTGTGGAGGGTAAAGTTCCTCAAGCAGCTGTTGCAGTGGTAGGTAAACTTGATGCAAATATAGCAAAAAGAGTAGAAGAAGAATATGCCAAAGCTCTTGATTGGTATATATCAAATCCAAATGAAGCTGGGATATTAGTTGCAAAGAATATTGATTTTTTTAAAGCTGACGCTGTTAGTGATTCAATCGCAAATGTTCAATTAGTTGCACAAAATGCTTTTGAAGCAAAGGAAGAATTGGAAGATTTTTTCAAAGTTTTACTTGAGCTCGAGCCTAAACTAATAGGTGGGAAAATACCTAATAGTGGATTTTATTTTAAATGAAAACATTGATTAAAATAATCAAAGATTTCCCTTGGTTTTTATGGGGTGGATGGGGGAGTATAGCTTCTATTTTTTTATTTTTGGCTTTTTGGGATTTAGGAAGTCAGATATATGGGAGTTTGATACTCCCATCTCCCAAAGAGGTATTTGTTTCTATGAATGAGTTATTTACATCTGATGAGTTTATGATTGATTTATTATTGACTGTAAAAAGGGGAATTTTTGCTTTTGGCATTTCTTTAGCTATAGGGACAATTTTGGGACTATTGGCAGGATATTTTGTGACAGCTTCTGTTATGAGCCGTCCTATTGTGACTATTTTGGTAGGAATTCCTCCAATAGCTTGGATAGTGTTAGCTATGATTTGGTTTGGTTTTGGCGATATGACAGTTATGTTTACCGTGGTAGTTGCATCTTTTCCTATTGTTTTCGTAGGTGCTTTGCAAGGAAGTAGGACACTTGAGGGTGAACTAAAAGAAATGATGGATAGTTTTCATATAGGATTTTGGCAAAAATGCAAAGATTTATATTTCCCACACCTTTTTTCGTATCTTTTTCCATCTTGGGTTTCGGCTCTTGGTATGAGTTGGAAGATAGTGATTATGGCTGAACTTTTAAGTGCAAATGATGGGATAGGAGCATCTTTGGCAGTTGCTAGAAGTCATCTTGATATGTCTATGGCACTTGCTCTTGTTTGTGTTATGATAGGTGTTCTCCTTTTTGTGGAATATATAATTTTAGAGCCTATAAAAAAAGAGGTAGAGTCGTGGAGAGATTAGAAGTAAAAGAACTGAATTTTTATTTTGGATTTACACAAATTTTAAAAGATATAAATTTTGTTTTAAATTCCAATGAGATTATCAGTATTGTAGGACCAAGCGGTGGTGGTAAAACTACACTACTCAAACTTTGTGCAAGACTTTTGGATGTGACCGAAGGGAGTATTGATAATACTTTTAGTTCATCAGCATTTACCTTTCAAGATGCAAGGCTTCTTCCTTGGAAAACGGTAATTGAAAATATAATGCTTCCACTTGTAGCAAAAACAAAAATAGATGTAGCCTATCAAGAAGCCTGTAGTATCGCCCTTAGATTCGGGCTAGAAGAGAAAGACTTTGAAAAGTTCCCCAAAGATTTAAGTGGAGGGATGAAACAAAGAGTAAATTTTGCAAGAGCTCTTATAACAAAACCTAAGCTTTTATTTCTTGATGAGCCATTTTCTGCTCTTGATATAGGACTTAAAAGGGAGTTGCAGGATTTTGTTTTGCAAAGTTCTGAAGATTTTGGTACAAGTGTACTTTTTATCACACATGATTTGATGGAAGCTATAAGATTAAGCGATAAAATATTGCTTCTCAAAAGTGACCCTGGAGAGATAATAAAAAACTATGAGATAAATACTCCCAAAAGTCAAAGAAATGATGAATTTGTTTTTGCAAAAACAAAAGAGTTTTTAGATGATTGTGATGTTATCAATACATTTGAAATAAAGGTTAGATAATGGCTGAAAACTTAAAACAAAATGCAACTAAACATTATAAATTTTATCCTGATGAGGACAATATCCCATCTTTTTTGGCATATGGATTTCGTCCACTTTTCCTGATACTACCTCTTTATATGGTACTACTCATCTTTCTTTGGGGATTTGTTTTTAGTGGAAAATTAAATATTTTTGATGACCCTCTTAGTTGGCATATTTATGAGTTGCTTTATGGGGTTGGAGTTGCTGGGATTATGGCATTTATTTTTACTGGACTTCCTGAGCTTTTCCCTGGTCTTGTGCCAATAGTTGGCAAACTATTAAGTCGTATTGTAGCCCTTTGGATTTTGGGAAGAGTGAGCTTTTGGCTTATAGATTTTGTGGGTATCTATATTGTAGCATTTATAAATATATCTTTGTGGGGATATATTATCTTTTGGGCATTTAAGCCAGTAGTGCTTGACCCACTTCAAAGACATGCAAGTATTGCTTATACTATAGTTGCTTTGACTTTTTTACAAATACTGTTTTTTGCTTCCAAGAGTGGTTTGATAGGTATTGATAGTCTTAGTATTTTAAAGCTTTCTTTGGGTGGATTTATGGTGCTTACACTTTTGGCTTTAAGAAGAGTAAATATGGAAGCAATCAATGAAATACTCGAATATAAAAAGCTTGACGATGTATTTATTGCAAAACCATTTAGATATAATCTAGCAATATTTTGTATTATGGTATTTAGTGTGGTAGAGTTTTTTTATCCTTCAAATTCAGCTCTTTCATGGATTGGTTTTGCAAGTGCTGCAGCAGTACTTGGGATACTAAATGATTATAATTTACGATTTGAATCTATCTTAAATGAGCCTTTTGTTTGGTATCTAGGAATTATAATAGTTATGATGGCACTTGGATATGGCTTTTTAGGATTTGCTGTTTTTAGTGGTATTGGTGGTGAAAATTATTTTAGACATTTTTTAAGTACAGGTGCTTTTGGTATTGCATTTTTTATGGTGATGGTAATAATAGCTTATGTTCACACAGGAAGAGTTCTTAAATCAAACTTTTGGATAGCAAGTGGAATAGTAATGCTTGTATTTGCTACATTTTGTAGAGGTTTAATACCTTTTTTTGAAGAATTATATTATCCATTGACTGGACTTTCTATAGTATTTTGGATAATCCCTTTTGTAATATATTTTATCAAAACAAAAGATTTTTTATTAAATCCAAGGGTTGATGGGGTAAAAGGGTAATAAGGTTTTTGTATTTTAATGATAATAGTAATCACTTAATACAGCCATCAGTATACTTATGTAATAATTACACATTAATTTTTTAGGTAGTATTAAATGCAAAATAACATCATCCAAATTCAAAATCTTACCCATTATTATGGCAAAAAGAAAATATATGAAAATCTGAACTTATTTATAAAAGAAGGGACAGTTTTTGGAATACTTGGCAAGAATGGAGTAGGTAAATCTACACTTATCAATATTTTGATGGGATATATCAAACCAAAAAGTGGTGAGTGTTTGATATTGGGTGAGGCGTCACACAGCTTATCTCCTGATGCAAAAAAAGATATTGCCCTTTTGCATGAGGGGTTTGTGGCATATGATTATATGAGTATAGAAGAGTATGAAAAGTTTTTTGCCCCTTTCTATGATAGGTGGAATTCAAGTATTTTTTATGATTTGGTTGATTTGATGGGGCTTGATTATTCACAAAAACTATCTACTTTATCTTTTGGACAAAAGTCTCAAGTGGTTCTTGGAGCTATTTTTGCTCAAGATGCAAAGCTTCTTATTCTTGATGATTATTCTATGGGGCTTGATGCTGGGTATAGAAGACTTTTTATTGATTATCTCAAAGATTATATAAACAAAAGGAAAAAAACAGTACTTATCACTTCTCATACGATGAATGACCTTGATGGGCTAATAGATGAATTTGTCATAGTTCAAAAAGGTGGCATTATCCATCAAGACACGATGGCAAATTTCAATGCAGACAAATCTTCTACTTTTGAAGATAAATTTTTAGACTTTGTGGGGAAATATTAATGTTTAATGCAGTAATCAAAAAAGAGTGGATAAAAATCAAATATTTTATTTATGCTTTAAGCCTTTTTAGTGTTGTAATTGTAAGTTATTTTTGGTATAACCTCAACTTTGAGTTTGCTACTATAGAGCCAAAATCTATGATGTGGTATAGATTTGCTCACCTTGAACAAAAGCCTTATTATGAGTGCTTGTATTTTTTCTTACTTATTGGGGTTGTAGTTAGTTTGGCTCAGTTTATACCTGAGAGGATAAGAAATAGAATAAAAATCATCACACATCTTCCGTTGTCTCTTAAATCTGCATTGATAATCCATCTTGCAGTAGGATTTGTATTTATTATTATTGTGTCTAGCTTTTTGAGTTTGTTTATTATAAGTATAATACTTTTTTACTATCCAATTGAGATATTGAGCGTGGTTGTCAAAGATTTATTTTTCTTTTTCTTGGGTACTTTGATAGTATATTTGGGTATTAGTTCAGCTATTATTGATAAATCTCCGCTTATTGGAGGCATTAAGTTTTTTGTATCAATTTTGGCTATTTTTACATTCTTTAAGATTAGATTTGAACTTTTAGATTTGGGATTCTTATTTGTTATAGTAGTGTTATTTTTTGTAGTGCTTGATAGCTTTTATAGTATCAAAGAACAAAGACTTCAAAGTAATATTTTTAAGATTTCAGTTTTTGTTTCACTATTATTTATAGTTTTTACTACATTTAATATTTATCAAAATAAATACGCTACAACATTTAGTAAATATTATATTTTTTATTCTCCTACACTAAAAGAGTTCGTTTTCCAAAAAAATTTTGGTGATCATAGATTTGAATACACAAGTCAAAGTGGCACTAAGTTTGACCAAAAAGGGTATGAATCAACATTGCCTTTTGTGTATTGGAGAGATTTGGATATACAAAGTTTATTGCCACTTGATATTGATGATGAAATATTTGACAAGCAAATCATTCAAAACAGCCGTTTAAGCTTTAGTTATGAGCCAAAATATCTTATCAAAAAAGAGTTAGAACTCTACCCACTTATCAATCCCCAAACAACACTTGGTATGATAAGATTTCCATCTGAAGCATTGGTTTTTAGTGACACAAAAGTACGGATTTATGACTCAGACCACGACCATAGTGAAGAAGGAAGTGAAGAAGATTTAAACAATGAATTACAAACTCTATTGAAAGCCTTTGGTGTAACATCGCCAATCAAACAAATATACGGTAAAGCAACCAATATGAAACCTTATGATTTGGGCTATTTTATCATAGATAATAAGTATAGATTATTCAACCTAAACAGAGCAGATGATATACTAAACCTAAAAGAGCTAAAATCACCAGATATAAAACTAGCCCATATAGAAATTAGTGAAAATAGACAAAAAAAGCTTGGCGGATATGCAATAGATGAAAAAAGTAACTTCTATATAATAGACTATGAAACATTGGAGTTCAAAGAAGTAAAACTTGAGAATTTTGACCATAAAACTATGAGATTACAGCTTTATAGTGACCCAAAATACTACCTTATAAGATATGATGATGGTACAAACTATTATGCAAGAGTTTTTGATAAAGAATTTAATTTTATTGATGGTATAGTTGTACAATAATTTGGCTTTCTCAAGGTGTACTTATGTGTTTGGTTATTTCAGTAATTCTTGTTGCATTTGGTATTAGTTTTTATTTAGATGGTAATACCACACAGTCATTGATTTATTTTGGTATATCTTTGCCGTTTTTGATTGTATTTGCTTGGCGTATTAAGTCATATCTAAAAAAGAAAAAAAGTAATTTCTGACTCTTTTTGCATAAGTAATACTTATTTTATGTTATAATTAGTGAGTAAATTCACAAGGAGGCAAAACATGACAAAAAACATAGGCAAAGTTGACAAAATAGCAAGAATAGTAATCGGTGTATTAATTATTCTAGTAGGTATAATGACTGGAAGTTGGCTTGGTATCATAGGTCTTATTCCTTTGGCGACTGGTATAATGGGCTGGTGCCCTCTTTATGATATATTCAAAATCAATACTTGTTGCAAAAATGATGAGTGTTGTGAAGTAAAAAAAGACTAATTAGAAATCCTAAATTTCATAAGTTTGAGATACTAAAACCATCTGAGATTAATAATAGTTATCGTATAATGTCATATAGCTATTATTTAATTTTGAGGTTTTAGTATGACAAATTGTAGATATCATCACCATCATCATCCTATAAATACCCATTTACATGATAATTGTGACCAAGAACATCAACATGACCACGACCATAGCAACATAAAAGACAAAAAACTACTCACGATTAGTTTTATTATCACTTTTGTTGTGATGATAGTAGAGATTATAGGTGGAATATATGCCAACTCTTTGGCTCTTATTAGTGATGCCGTGCATATGTTTACTCACTCTTTTGCCCTTGGACTTTCTTTGTTTGCTATAGTTATATCAGCCAAAAACCCAAATGACGCCAAAACTTTTGGCTATTTTAGAGCCGAGATTCTAGCTGCATTTATAAATGGTATCACTATAGCTTTATCTGTAGTTTGGATTATTTATGAAGCAATAATAAGACTATTAAATCCCACAGAGATTTTGGCTACAACTACCATCATCATAGCCTTTGTAGGTCTTATTGTAAATATCATTACAGGACTTATTCTACTTAAAGCAAACCACGACAATATCAATATTAAATCAGCCTTTTTACACATGATGGCAGATGCTATATCTTCTGTTGCCATAGTGCTTGGTGCTGTTGTCATATATTTTACCAATTGGTATATCATAGATACTCTTTTGGCTGTTTTTGTAGCTATTATCATAGCAAAATGGGCAAAAGGACTTCTTAGTGACTCCATCCATGTTTTGCTAGAAGGTTCACCTTTTGATGCAAGTGAGCTTAAACGAGGTATTTTAAAAGAGTTTCCTTATATCAAAGACATCCATGATATACATTGCTGGGAAATATCTCACAACTACTATTATCTTACCTGCCATATAGTTCTAGACAAAATAGACGAAGAACTCTACAACCAAACCATCCTAGATGTAAGCGAATTTTTAGAACATAGATTTGGAATAGGTCATACTACAATACAGGTTGAAAAAGATTAAGTTTTATAGAACTAGAAACCAAACTAGCAAAAATTCACAATACATAAAAACAGCTATTATATATTAAGCTAAAATTAAGATTACAAATGATACGATTTCGCTAACAAAACTAAAAAAGGAGTAATTATGCAAGTTTGTTGTCCCAAACATCAACATACAGTAAATCAACACAATAATAAAGTTGTTTCTTCTCTACTCCTCCTTACAATCTCTACACTACTCTAATCTTTACGATTTCAGTCATTTTTTTTACAATACAAAAAACAAAAACAAAAATTTAGATTTAGGTTTATAGCCGTTTTATATATGGTTATTTTAATACATATTTAGATTATTTTCTAATTTAATGGAGATTTATATGCAATTTAATAAATACAGACAATATCCTGTTGTCAAAAATATCAAAAGAGAGTGGGTAAACAATACCATAACAAAGGCACCGATTTATTGTTCGGTAGATTTAAGAGATGGTAATCAAGCTTTGATTAACCCATTGAGCATAGAGCAAAAGGTTGAGTATTTTAAAAATTTAGTTGAGATGGGCTTCAAACATATAGAGGTTAGTTATCCTAGTGCATCTCAAACAGATTTTGATTTTACTAGAAAAATCATAGAAGAAGATATAGTACCTGATGATGTATATTTGCAAGTATTGATACCTGCAAGAAAAGAGTTGATACAAAGAAGCGTAGAGGCTATGAAAGGTGCTAAAAAAGCTATATTTCATTTGTACAACCCTACAAGTGAATTTCAAAGAAAAGTAGTGTTTTCAAAAACAGATGATGAGATAATTTCGATGGCTGTTGAGGGAATGAAGCAGTTGATAGAAATGACAAAAGATTTTGATGGTGAAGTGATGTATGAATATACTCCTGAGAGTTTTTCTCAAACAGATTTGGAGTTTGCTGTAAAAATATGCAATGCAGTTATAGATGTAGTCGCTCCGACACCGCAAAACAAAATGATAATTAACTTGCCTAATACTTTGGAAGCTTGTATGCCAAATGTATATGCAGATAGGGTGGAGTGGATGTGTCGAAATTTTAAAAATAGACAAGCTATCATAGTAAGTGTTCATCCTCACAATGATAGAGGTACGGCAGTAGCAAGTGCAGAAATGGCAGTATTGGCAGGGGCTGATAGAGTAGAAGGAACATTGTTTGGCAATGGTGAAAGAGCAGGCAATTTGGATTTGATAACATTTGCTTTTAATATCTATTCTCAAGGTATTGACCCACAAATAGATTTATCAAATATAGACAAAGTCAAGGAGTTTTTTGAAAAAGTTACAGAGATTAAAACACATGTCAGACACCCATATGTGGGAGATATGATATTTACGGCTTTTAGCGGAGGACATCAAGATGCTATAAAAAAAGGGATAGATTTTCATAGGCAAAACGGTTCACAAAGTTGGGATGTACCTTATTTGCCTATTGACCCAAAAGATATAAAAAGAGGCTATGAACAAGTCATTAGAATAAATTCCCAGTCAGGCAAAGGTGGAGTAGCCTTTATAATCAGTGAATTTTTTGGTCATGATATGTCAAAGGATGAGATGATAGTTTTTGGTAAAATAATCAAAGAAGAATCAGACAAAAAAGGTAGAGAACTTTCAAAAGATGAAATAATCTCTACCTATGTGGATAAATTTGTTTCAAGCAATGTGAGTTAAATCATATTGCTTGAAATTTGTGGTCGAAATTATAGACCACAGAATTTTTATTAAAAGAGCTAAAACTTAAAAGAAAATCTACAACTAACTTAAAATTAAACTAGCAAAAATTCACAACACATATATCTCAAACCAAATTTACATTATAATACAAATAACTTTATACGATAAAATCTGGAGTAACACTATGTCAGTTTATGTAATAGGACAAATCAAGATAAATAATTATGACAAATGGCAAGAGTACAAAAACCAAGTCTCCAATACACTTATACCTTATGGTGGGAAAGTATTATTTAGGGGAACTAATATAGATTCATTTGTAGGTGTGACTGAGTATCCTGATGTGGTAGCTATCGAATTTGAATCAGCCGACATCGCAAAACAATGGTATGAGAGCAAAGAATACCAAAGTTTGGTAGAGATTAGAGAAAAAGGTGCGGATATTATTTTGCATGTTTATGGGTGAAGAGGGTAAATAAGGAATGGATTATGATACTAACACATAGAATATCAACTGATGAAGATTTACAATCTATCATACAGCTACCAGAAGATGAAAGTTTTCTTTTTTAGGGGTTTTCGGTAACAAATTAATAAAATATATTATAATAAATTTTGATTATTAATAATCAATTAGTTATAATACACAATATTATATTGATATAAAAAAGGTATATCAAATGGGAAAACAATACAAAATTTTAACAAAAAGTGATATAGAGTTTATTAAACAACAAAAACTTTTTTATATAGCAAGTTGTAGTGGTAAAGAGGTAAACCTTTCTCCAAAAGGCTATAATACAATTAAGGTTATTGATGAAACTACTTTAATATTTGCTTCATATCCTGGAAGTGGAAATAGAACTTATACAGATGCAGCCAATAACGGTGAATTTACAATTGTATTCAATGCTTTTGAAGATAAACCTATGATTTTAAGGCTATTTTGTAAAGCTAAAATTATCCAAAAAGATGATACAAACTATGAAAAATATTTAAACTTATTTTTAATCAAAGAAAGTGTTATACGAAATTTTTTTGAATTTAGGATTTATGCAGTTGAATCTAGTTGTGGGATGTCTGTGCCAATTATGAAATATGTTGAGGATAGGGATGAACTTAAAAATTGGGCTGTAGATATGGACGGTAAAGGGCAACTTGAAGCATATAATCAAAAAAGTTTTATCCCACCAGATTTGAGTAAGATATAAGAAATATATATGCCAACAATCAAAACAATCGCTACTTTGTATTTATTTTTAGCTGCATTTGGTTGGGCTATGGCTGGGGTGTTTATCAGGCTTTTACCTACCTTTGAAGCTTATGAGATAGTGGCTTTACGATTTTTGTTTGCTTTCGTATTTTTGTCATTTTTTTTACTTTTTAAGTTTAATTTGAAAATAATTTTTATAGATTTAAAGCACCGTATCACTTGGATATATACCTTTATTATACTTAGTTGTTATTATATTGGTACATCAGCATTTCAATTAGCCCCAGTAGGAGAAACTACACTTCTTATGTCGATAGCTCCACTTTTTGTAATTGTCCATAAATTATGGATAAACCAACACACAACACTCAAAGAAAAAAGAGGATTTTTACTTGCTATTTTTGGGATAATGATACTTTTTGGTTCAAACTTTTCAAATACTACCTACACAACTTCTCATATTTTTGGGAACTTTTTGGCTTTGGGTGTAGCATTTTTATTTGCTTTATATGCTATTTTACATTCAAGAAAAGGGGAGTATTCTCCGTCATCTCTAAGTGTCACTTATGGGATGCTTCTTGTGGCATTGCTGCCTTCATTGTATTATGTAAGTTCCTCTATCACACTGGAAAATCAAAATATGCTGATTGAGAATCTCTTGCTATTTGCAGGGCTTGGGATATTTTCTACCGCTATTCCAACTATTGCTATTACCATAGCTTCAAAAAATCTACCACCAGTGATTAGTTCTAGTGTATTGCTTTTAGAAACTATTTTTGGCACTTTTTTAGCCTATCTTGTTTTAAATGAAACACCAAGTTGGTATTTTTTGATAAGCCTTTGTGTGGTATTGGTTGGGTTAATGCTTATGATTTTGAAAAATAAAATGGAGATAAGTTAATGGCAGAACCACTTAAAAATATTTATACACATGAGTATATTACAAACTTAGCAAACAAAATCAGAGTGCATTATCCTCTTTTTGAAGAGGAAATTTTTCTATCTTCTCTCTTTTGTGATATTTGGAGTGAGCTAGAACTCAAAGCTCGTATGAGGTATATATCTGTACAACTTCACTCTTTTCTTCCACTTTCTTATCAAGAGCAATTAGAGATTTTAAAACCTGTTTCAAAAGATTTTTTTTCATTTGAAGCGATGTTTTTTCAAGATTTTGTAGAGGTTTTTGGGCTGGATGATTTTGAGAATTCGATGGAGGCATTGGCTGTTTTTACCGTGGGTTCTAGTAGTGAATTTGCTGTGCGACAATTTATCATCAAATATGAAGAACAAACAATGATGCAGATGAAAATCTGGGCAAAAAGTGATGATGAACATTTACGACGACTCTCATCAGAAGGGTGTCGTCCAAGACTTCCATGGGCGGTGGCACTTCCAAAATTCAAAATTGACCCCTCAAAAGTTTTGGAAATCATAGAACTTCTTAAAAACGACCCAAGTATCTATGTGCGAAAATCGGTAGCTAATAATCTAAATGATATCTCAAAAGACCATCCCCACATAGTAAAAGAGTTTGTTAAAAACAATCAAGGTGTTTCCAAAGAATTAGACTGGATATGCAAACATGCTTCACGAACTTTACTAAAAAAAGGAGATAGTGAGATACTCAAACTTTTCAATCTCCAGAGATTAGACCATGTAAATATCGAAAATTTTATCTATGATAAAATGGTACAAATAGGGGAAAACTTTCACTTCTCATTTGAACTAACATCCAAAGAAATTATTGGGAATATTCGGTTAGAGTATGTGATAGAATATCTCAAATCAAACAAAAGCCACACAAAAAAAGTTTTTATGATAGCGGAAAGTTACCTTGGAATCAAGAGCAAAACTTTCATAAAAAAACAAAGCTTTAAAGATATGACAACACGAAAACATTATAGTGGGGAACATTTTATCACGATTTTGATAAATGGGGAAGAGAGAGCAAGAGGGGTTTTTGTGGTAAATAATTGTGTTAGTTGTACGACCACAAATATTTTATAAACAATCTTTTTAGTTATTGAGAAAATATATTCTATCAAAGGAGCATCATGTACTTCCTCACAATCACTACAATAACCCTTCTACTTATCATGTCACTGTTTCATATCTATTGGGCTCTTGGTGGCAAAGTTGGGCTAGATAAAGCCTTGCCTACCAAAGATGGTGTACAACTTCTTAATCCTTCAAAGGCTTTGACATTTTTGGTTGGAGTTGTATTGTTTGGTTTTGCTAGTGTCGCTTATTCGCTTTATTTTTGGGTGGATAATAGTGAGTTGGTAGTTTATCTTGGATGGATAATCGCTGTTTTGTTTTTTGTTCGAGCTATTGGAGAGTTTCATATTGTTGGTTTTTTTAAAAAGATAAAAGATACCCCATTTGCAGAGTATGACACCAAATATTTTTCCCCTTTGTGCTTATTTTTGAGTGTTGTTTTTGCTTTGTTGTTAGTAAAATTATAGTCGATAAAACATTGCAATTTGTCATATTTTTAAGATAATTTCTTAAAGTAGTATATAATAACACCTATCAAGATAAATTTTGGAGATATTTATGGAAAAAGATTTTATGCCAACTATTTTACTCAAAGCAAAAGACTTTGCAACAGAGATAACTATCTACAATGCAAGAGAAAAGCTTATGAATACAGAAGTTGAGATTTCAAATGAACATATCACAAACAATGAAGCAGTCAGAGAAACTTTAATAAGTAGAGGTATCATTCCTGAAAATGTAAAACCAGAAGATGATATAAAAAAGATAGAGAGAAAACTCAATAGCCAAACGAAAAAAGCACTTGATAGTAAAGATAAATTGCAATAAAATAACAGAATAAGAAATGTAGCAAATAATAAAATATAGGCATAATTTTGCTAGATAGAACAAGGAGAATCAGTACATGAATTTTCAAGATATAGATAAATACCTTTTATCAAAAAATGGTGCAACTTTCGATTATCCTTTTGATGATGTGGTGCGGGTGTATCGTATAGCAAATAAAATGTTTGCTTTGATGGTAGATGAAAATCCTCTGTGCATAAATCTTAAATGCGATCCTCTCTATGCCCTTGAACTTCATTCTATTTACGAGGGTATAAAAGCTGGGTATCATATGAATAAAAAACACTGGAATACTGTAAGTGTTGGTGGTGATGTGGATGATGAACTTCTCAAAGAACTCATAGACCACTCTTGTGAGTTAGTTTATGGTAAGTTGACTAAAAGAGAAAGGTTATTGCTTGGATAAGATAGATTTAGAATGAATAGATTTAAAAATTAGGAACAGGCTTTGGAATTGGTTAGTGAGATAATTTAGTATAAACAGCTATAATAATATTTAATTTCAGCATAATAAAAAAGGTTTACTAATATGGCAGAATCAGGTGGAACAACAACACAATCAGGAATATATTATCAAAATTCAATTGCCGCTTTATATCTAGGAAGATTAGTTGATTCGTCAAGAACAAGTGAAGAAACTATAGAAAGTGTTCGAGTTGAAGCACCAGAAGCAGTTGATGATGTAGTAGTAACTTATTCCAATGGAAAAAAAGAATGTATTCAAGCTAAAGAAAGATTGAACTCATCATCGCAAGAATGGAAAAAGTTATGGTCTAGTTTTAAAACTCAAGCCGATATTTGTCAGAGTAAAGGGCAAAGCTATTCTATTATTCTCGCTATTAGCAATACTGATTCAACTATACAAGAATTAAAAGAACTTTGTGAAAGGGCTAAAGGAAAAGAAAATATTGAAGAGTGGATTGATAGTCTTAATACGGAACAGAAAAGAATAGTAAGCAAAATAACTCAACCTGATATATTGTCAAATAATGATGATATATATGAGTTATTAAAAAATGTTGAAGTGAAAATAATACCTTTTGGTGATATTGAAAAAGACTATTGTTCAAACTGGATGCCGAACAGCAATCAAAGTAAAATTATTTTATTTTCTCATTTGAGAGATATGATAGGTGGTTATGCGAGGATAAGAAGAAGTTTTACTTGCTCACATTTACTAGAAGAACTTTTAAGAAATTATGAAATTGAAATAGAAGATTCTCCACATTGGGGAGTATCTATTTATAAAGAAGCTATAAAAAATGAGTTTCATATTTTATCTGTACCTGGAACAGAACTTTGTGGTGGTATTGATGAACTTTTTTTATGGCCTGAACTTTATGAAAACTCATCTTCTGATTATCAAGATTTTGAATTTGAAGATTTAAGAAGTTGGAGAGAGATAAAACCGAAGAGTTATTTTGAATTAAAAGATTTTCCAAATAGTGAGATATCCCAAGCTGTTATAAATGCAGGAGCAGGCTTGGGAAAAACAACACTACTAAAAGCAATATCTTATAATTTAAGTCAAGATAAAATTAAATTACCTGCATTTATCCCTCTTTCTACATTAATAGAAAGTAGCTCTGTTATTAATCATTTAAATACAATAATAAATGACTCTTATCATGTTAGAATCGATTGGAATTATATGTGTTCAGCTGGTCGTGTAGCTATCTTTTTTGATGGATTAGATGAACTTAGCAACACTGAAAGACAAAATGTTTTCGATAAAATAATCAGACATATTTCTAGATTTCCAAAAACAGATTTTTTGTTAACAGTAAGAGATAGCTCGATATTAACAAAAAATTTAGATGTAAGAACTCTTGAAATAAGACGATTAAGTGATGAAAAAATTGTAGAATTTTCAAAGTCTTATAGTCATTTTGGTGCAAAGATAGATGGAAATAAGTTGCTAGAACATACTAAGTATAACTCTGAACTTATGCATTTACTAAGAATACCATTATTTTTATCTTTAGTATTAGCTACTTTCAAACCAGATACTAGTCTGCCAACATCAAGAACTGAAATTTTAGAACAATATTTAGATATTCTTTTTTTACCAGAGCATAAGCCAAGTCAAGGAGAGAATAATACTCCTTATTTACGAGAGGTAGCAGAATATTTAGCTTATCAAGGATTAGCTCAAGAACATATAGGATTCAATGAAAAAGAGATTTTAAGATATTTACGAAATTTAGGATATTGTGACAAACCACAAGAGTATTTAGAAAACCTACATAAGTATGGAATTTTATCAAAAGTATCAAGCAGATGGCAGTTTACTTATCCAACCATTCAAGAGTATTTATCATCTCAATATATTTTAGAAAATAAAGAGGAAGAGATAATTAATGGTTTTGAAAAAATCATTTCAAGACCTTGGGCACAGACTATTCAATTTGCATTAGAGTCATACGAAAAATCAAATGAAATAATAAAAGAACAAATTAAAAAAGATGATGATGCTTTTTTCACATCTCTTAGGTTAATAGCAAGGTGTGTTGTAAATGGAGCTAAAATTGATGGTGATACACGACGAGAATTAGGTGAACTTTTGGCTAATGCTTGGCGTTCTAGTGATTCATCATCTATCATGGAAAGTATTGGAAATTTATTATTAGACTGGTTTTTTAAAAATTTGCCTCAAAAAGCTGAAGAATACATTATAAATGGTTGGGCATTACATTATGGTGGAGCAAAAATTCTAACAGCCAAAAAAGATAAAGAGTTAACCAAAAAAGTTTTAATGAATATGCTTGGCAAAAATATTGAACATAAATTTCATCTACATGATTGGCAAGAGGCAGTGGATGAGATGGCAGAAGAAGCACTTGAATTATATTTGAATAGAGCAGTTTCTGAACATACAGATGAAGAAGAAATATCTGCTTTGCGTTCTTTAATTAACAATTTAAATCAAGAGAAAATACCTCAAGAAAAATGGATTGAGATTGTTAAAGATGATAAAGTACCTTCAATTATAAGATTTTCAATTGCTGTAAAAATTTCTAGTTTAGTGGAGGATGAATTAAAAGTACTATATGAAGAGATAAAAAATGAGTGGCTAGAGTTTGGAGAAGAGTATTATATAAATGCTTATGAATTTAAAAACAATTTTTGGCAGATGCCAGAGTGTGAATTTTTTGAATTAGTGAAGACAAAATCTTTAAATGATGAACAAATTGTAGAATTGCTAAATAGTTTATTTTCATTAAAAATAGAAGATAAATTTTTAGATGGATTATTTGATTTATATGCTTCAGATTTTTTATCGGAAGATATTAAATTTAAATTGAATCTTTTACTTTCGAGCAAAGATAATTTTCATGACCAGATATATGCTGTAGAACAACTAAGCACCCAAAGTATAGACAATGTAACATTATGGTGTTTTTTAATAGGACATATAGACAAAGAAACTGCACTTAAAGGGTTAGAACGATTATCTATAAGAAAATTTACAAATGAAGAATATATTAATATCATCTCATCTTTAAGTACGGGACTAAATTATATTATGAATTCAACTTTAGAATGGGCTGGAACGTTAGATAATAAATATTCTCATCCAGCATTACCAGAGTTTGTAAACTGGCTTTTAGAAGAGTTTCCAAAATATAAATTTACTGATGTAGAGTACATTAAAGTATTAGATAACATTTCTCAAATTTCTTCTGAAAAAATAGATGGTGATATAGAAAAAATATTGGATAAGATAGCTTCAAACTGGATTCCAGTAAGTGATGATGTTTATGATGAAGAAGATGATAAAATTCAATGGACTATTATAAGTGGATTAAGATTATGCGAAAGAGAAAAAATACAACTTTCAGAGGAACTTTTAATAAAAGTATTGCAATTAAGAAAGTTTAATCTTATACGTGATTCTTTAAACCATTTAAGAAAAATTGCAGATTTAAATACAACACAAAAACTTATTGATTTTCATAATTCTTTAACTGATTCAAGCATAAGAGGTATGTTGGTTGATTGTGTTGAAAAAATATCAAATCGTATTGGTTTTAGAGTAGTTAGTGATGAAGGAATTTTGCAAATAAGATAAAGGAAACCATGTTATTAGATTTTTCAATCCTAAACGAATCAAAAAAATAGAATCATTAGAATAAAATTGCAATTTGTAATATATTTATGTTATGAGAGACAATTTTGATAAAATAAATCTATCAAAGAAAAGGTTGCATCAATATGGAAAATAAAATAGAACTTATTGAAACAAATCAAGATATACAATCAAAAATATATACTATTCGTGGTTTGCAAGTTATGTTGGATAGTGATTTAGCAAATCTTTATGATGTAGAATCAAAAAGATTAAATGAACAAGTAAAAAGAAATATTGAAAGATTTCCTGAAAAATTTAGATTTCAACTTACAGAAGATGAGTATCAAAACTTGAGGTCGCAATTTGCGACCTCAAGTTTGGTATCACAAAATGTGACACCACAAAAGCATGGAGGGAGAAGGTACTTACCTTATGTTTTTACAGAACAGGGCGTATCAATGTTAAGTGCTGTTTTAAAAAGTAAAACGGCAATAGAAGTAAGTATTAAAATAATGGATAGTTTTGTAAGTATGAGAAAATTCATATCTTTCAATAATAATCTTTTTCAAAGATTGGATGCTATAGAAAAAAGGCAATTAGGTTATGAGATAAAATCTGATGAAAAATTTGATAAACTTTTCAATGCACTTGAAAATAAATCACTAAAACCATCTCACGGTATATTTTACGATGGGCAGATGTTTGATGCTTATATCTTTATATCTGATGTGATAAGATGTGCAAAATCAAATATAGTATTAATTGATAATTATATTGATGATAGTGTTTTAACACTTTTTAGTAAAAATCAAAATATTGATGTAACTATTTATACTCATTCTGTATCCAAACAATTGAAATTAGATATAGAAAAATATAATTCACAATATAAAACTATAACTGTAAAATGTTTTAAAAACTCTCACGATAGATTTATGATAGTTGATGATAAGGAAGTTTATCATATAGGGGCAAGTTTGAAAGACTTAGGTAAAAAATGGTTCGCTTTTTCTAGGATAGGTATAGAGCCATTAGATATATTAGACAAATTACAATAAAAAAGGTAATATAAAATAGAAAAAATTAAACCAAAAAGGAACCAACCATGCTCTTAAACTTCTCAACCCTAACCGAATCAAAAAAATACAGTACGATGAGTAACACTATCTTTCCTCGACCAATCGCTTGGATAACTACAGAGGATGAGGGTGTGGTAAATTTAGCACCTTTTAGCTACTTCACACCGCTAAGTTCGCAGCCACCACTCGTGATAGTATCTATCGCCCATAAAGAAGATGGAGAACCAAAAGATACCTTTGCAAATATCCTCAAACATAAAGTTTGTACTATAAATCTAGCCCATAAAGATTTGCTAAATGACCTTATAAACTCTAGTGAAGAACTCCCTCATGAAATAAGTGAATGTGAGAAATTTGGTATCAAAACAAAACCACTACTTGATGGATTTCCTCCGATGGTTGCAGAAGCGAAATGTGCTTTATTTTGTGAATTTGTCAAAACGGTAGAACTTGGAAATAGATACGAACCGATGATTTTGAAGATAAAAGAGGTGTATATAGAAGATAGTTGCATGGATGAAAAAAGGCATATCACTTTAGATAATATCGGCAGAGTCGGGATGGAGTTTTTGGTAGATAGTAAAAGGATTAAAAGTTTATAACTTTATAGTGACTCTAATCACATACTAGATAGCTCTTTTTATATAAAATAAGATGAAATTTATTTGTACAAAATAAACTAGAAGGGAAATTTATATGTGTAAGAAAAGTTGTTGACTTTGATGATTTCAAATGTTAGGTGTAAAATATTAAGGGGAAAAAATGAACCAAATTGAATTTTATGAAGGAAAACTAGAATATGAAACTGATTCATGGGATTTGTCAGAGTCTTTAAAAAATGGTGAAAATATAGTTGTCGTCGATGTGCGTTCAACAGAGGCATATAAGGTAGAGCATATTCCTTTTGCTATTAGCATCCCCCATAGAACCATCTCTGCTGATACAACAAAAAATTTGGATAGATCAAAAATATATGTCACTTATTGTGATGGTATCGGGTGCAATGCTTCTACAAAAGGAGCCCTAAAACTTGCCAAGCTAGACTTTAAAGTTAAGGAATTGCTCGGTGGTTTAGATTGGTGGAAAAGGGACGGGTATGCTACCGAAGGGGAAAATGGAGCTAAAGGTAAAACAATTATTTGTGGTTGTTAAGTTTAGTTTACAGCTATCATTCCTCTGCCTAGTGTTATGTACCCTTTTTGTTCAAGTTTTTTTAGATTTCGACTGACTGTTTCTCTTGTCACACCAATAGTTGTGGCTATTTTTTCATGTGTAATTTTGATGATGCTTAATCCTTGTACATAAAGCCAATTGAGTAGTTGTTGTTCTATATTTGAGAATTTTACATCAGAAAGTAGGTGTACTAAGGCATTCATCCTTTTTCCGACAATATCAATTTTGAAATCCCTGAAAGACTCTGAATTGTTTATAAGCCATTTGATTGTTTTTTGCGGTACAAGCCATCCTTCAATAGGTGTAATTGTTTTGGCATTTGCGATAGTTGGATTTGATGTGATAGTACTAAACAGATTTACCACACATTGCCCACCAGCTTCCAATTCATAAAGTGTCATCTCTTCGCTACCAATCTCATTTGGTTGGATATAGATTCTAACAGTGCCATTTTTCAAAAATAAAACATCATTACAAACATCACCCACATAATAAAGTATATATTCAGATGGTAAAATTATCTTTTTTGAAGTATTTATGAGTTCTTCTTTCTCACTTTGTGTTAAATTGTTAAAACAATAATAATCTAAAAGTTCCATTTTTTGCTCCTATAAGACTTTGGTATTTTACAAATATCACTAAAACCATACTCTTTTTCAACTTTATAATCAATAATTACATACGGGCAAAAGCCCGTTAATGTTTATTAAAATGATAAGGATTGAGTAGATGGAGCCAATAATGCACCAGCTACATCACTTGGTGTTACAATTTTAGCACCTTCTATCACATCTTCTGTTGTAATCTCTTCAAAACTAGCACACATACCACATAACATAACAGTACCACCATTTTTGCTAAGAGAAATTAGCATATCTCTTATAGATTTTCCAGTAGGACCAAATTTTTCTTGGTTACCTTTTTTTAAGACCAAATGAGATGCCTCTGCACCAATTAAAACAGTTGTTTTTACTCCTGCACCTTGAAATGCACCTGCAACCGCAACTCCCATACCAGCTTGTTTGAGATTGTCAGTTGTTATTGTTACAAAAAGATTTTTATATCCTTCTGAAGCTTGTGCCGAAAGTACAAGCATAATGAGGACAAAAAGTCCACCTAGAATTTTTCTTGATTTTTGCATTTTTGACTCCTTTTGATTTTTTATGTATGCAAATGAATTTTATACTGATAAGCAATCATTTTCTGTGATACGAATCACACAACAGCCTTATTTTTCTAAACTTCTAATATAAGTAGCTACCGCTTGTATTTGTACTTCTGAAAACCGACCTTCAAAGCTAGGCATAGTTCCTATGACACCTTTTTTCCCATTTTTTAGGACTGTAGCGACTAATTCATCACTATATGTTGTGATATTTGGGGCAATAAATGGTATCCCTTTGCCATCTTCATTATGACAAGTTGCACATTTTTCCCAAGCTTTTGGTTTGTCTCCTTTTAAACTGTTGGCGACATATTGAGCTACCTCTTTTGCTTCAGTTTGAGTGACTAATCCTGCTGGCATCCCTTGAGGGTATATGGATTTAAAATTATTTGAACCGTTGTTTATAATATCAATAATCGATTTTACAGCCATTCTTTGTGTGTGGTCTTGAGCTTTATCATTATTTCCTTTTCCATCTTTTCCATGACATGAGGAACAATAGACCAAATAGATTGATTTTCCTGTTGTTAGAAGTTGTTTTGATGAATTGTCTTCTTCTATTTTAGAGGCGATAGGATATTTATTGAAATGGACTAAATTAAGAGCCAAAAAAAGTTTTGATACCAATAATGTCACCACAAGAACTATCCCACCTACTATTATATATCTCATTTTGCTTCTCCTTCTTTTAAGTATTTCTAAAAATATATCTTTATCTAGAGCTTTCTTCTGTGATGCCAATCACATAAAAAATCGTTGGTATCTATTAAGATTTCACTACAAAAAAATATTTGGAGATAGCTATGAGATACTTTTTGTATATATTTTTGACAATCAGATTGTTTGCAAATGATGATTTAGAGTTGGTGAAATTAGCCTATAACAATGGATTGAAGCCAGTCCCTAGTAGTTTTGAAAATCTTTTAACTGTTTTAAACACAACTTCAAAAGAGTTATCAAAAGATAAAATCATTTTAGGTAAAAAGCTTTTTTTTGAGAAAGAGTTATCTTTGGATAGAGATATTAGCTGTGCATCTTGTCATAGTTTTGACAAAGGTGGTGCAGATGGTAAACTCACAGCCATAGGGCATAAAAATCAAAAAAATCCTTTTCATCTCAATACTCCTACGGTATTAAATAGTGTATTTTCCAAAAAGTTCTTTTGGAATGGTAGAAGTGAAACTCTTAAAAATCAAGCCAAAGGACCACTACAAGCACCATTTGAGATGGCGATAACCAAAGAACTAGCAGAACAAAGAATCAAAGAGAAAGAAGAATACAAAGAGATGTTTCAAAAAGTATATGGACAGAATATCTCTTTTGAAAATATAGTGGATGCCATTGCTGCTTATGAAAAAACAATCATCACAAGAGGAAGATTTGATGATTTTCTAGCAGGTGAATTCGATGCTATGAACAAGCCTGAAAAAGAGGGATTAAAACTTTTTATTACAAAAGGTTGTGTCGGATGCCATAACGGCATTGGTCTTGGTGGAGAGGTGTTGAGAAGATTTCCTTTGTCTTATCATCGTATTTGGAGTATGGCAAAACCCTTGGAGGTTCAAGAACTTCAAAAGAGATATAAAGATTTTTTAAGTAGATTAGATGAGCTATCGTTCAAAGATAATAATAGTAAATTAAACTATATGAAATTTGCATTGGGAGATGAAAATACAAAGCTTTTAAAAGAGGGTTTTTTTCATCAGATAGAAGAAAGTGAGACTTTACAAGTGATGATTACCTCTTCATGTACAAAATGTCATGAAAAAAATACCAACCATATACAACAAGATTTGGTCAAAAAAATAGCTTTTCCATTTGATAATATAGGGGGATTTTTAGGAGATGACGCAACACAATATTTTAAAGTTCCGCTACTTAGAAATATTGTACAAACCAAGCCATATTTTCATAATGGAAGTGTTGAGAAACTTGAAGATGCTATAAAAATTATGGGAAGACACCAAAGTAGAACAGATTTGACTGATAGCGAAATTGATAAAATCATTTTGTTTTTAAAAGCAGTTGATGGTGAGATGGTTGAGTACTAAATCATATAATATAAAGGAAAGTAGTTATATAATAAAACATTATTTTGATAGTTGTGTACTTTTAGAAAATATTATACTACACGATAAAATAAGGATTACTACATGAAACCACAATTTGAAATAAAAGATAAAAAATTGATAAATGATATTTTGTCAAATGTAGAGTACGGTACATTGGCACTTTGTCAGGACAATATACCTTATAGCGTACCAGTCAATTATTCCCATATAGAAGATATAGTATATTTCCACGGTTCGCAAAACGGCAAAAAAGCACAGATAATATCTCAAAATCCATCGTGTTCTTTTAGTGTAGTAGAGCCTTATTCTATGATTCAGTCATATTTTAGTTCCCGTGAAGGATTGGCGTGTCCTGCTACCCATTTTTTCAAATCTGTGCATGTACAAGGCAGTATAGAAATCGTAAATGATTATGATGAAAAAGTCTTAGCATTGGAATCTTTGATGAAAAAGCTTCAAAAAGAGGGTGGGTATAAGCCTATGAGTGATGAGGTTTATCAAAAAACTATAAATATCACCCAAGTTTACAAAATAGTACCCATAGAAATAAGAGGTAAAATCAAACTAGGGCAACATCTACCACAAGAGCGTTTTGAAATGATTCTTGAACATCTTAGCACGAGAGGAAGTGAGATAGATAAGCTAACAGTAGAAGAGATGAAAAAAGCAAAAACAAATAATTACTAGGAAAAGATAGTAAAAATAGTATAACTATTTTAGCAATTTTTGGATTGTTTCTTTTCCCTTTTTGAGTTATACTTGTAGAAAATCATGTAAGGTTTAGTCATGAGTTGTTCAACAAATGCAAATACTAATTATGAGCTTATAGAAAAAGCGATTAAGTATATAGATGAAAATTTTAAAGACCAGCCCTCCGTCGATGAGATAGCAAAGAATATCGGTATGAGTAAATATCATTTTATACGAGTTTTCAAAGAGTATGCAGGGGTGACACCTAAGCAGTTTTTACATTCTATTACATTAAATTATGCAAAAGAACATATCAAACAATCTAAATCTATTCTAGATAGTAGCCTAGATATAGGACTTTCAAGTTCAAGCCGACTTCACGAATTGTTTGTAAATCTTATAGGTGTCACACCCAAAGAGTGGAGAGAAAAAGGGAAGGATGTTTTAATCTCATTTGGTTATGGGAATACTCCTTTTGGTGAAGCTTTAATAGCATATACGGAGAAAGGTATTTGTTATTTAGGATTCATAGACAATAATAAAGAGGTTATATTTAGTAGGTTTAAAGAACTTTGGGAAAATGCTTCTTTTGTTCATGATGATAAAAAAGCAAATGAATATTTAGAAAATATTTTTATTAAAAACAAAAAATATAATCTTCTAGTAAAAGGGACAAATTTTCAAGTAAATGTGTGGAAAGCACTTTTAAATCTTCCAAACGGAGTGGTAACAACTTACCAAGATATGGCAAATTTTATTGACAAACCAAAATCTGTAAGAGCTGTTGCAAGTGCCATTGGAAAAAACCATGTGGGATATCTGATACCTTGTCATAGAGTAATCGCAAAAAGTGGAGCAATGAGTGGGTATAGATGGGGTATAGAAAGAAAAAAGGTACTGATTGCATACGAATCGGTTTCAACATTAAACATGATAATTTACCGAGTAGCTACAACAAACGATATTCCTAAATTATGCCAACTTTTACATCAGCTTTTTTCTCAAGAAACAGAGTTTAATCCAGATGTGATATGCCAGACACGGGCACTAAAGCAAATTATCGAAAATGATGAGATAGGGAAAATATATATCGCATCAAAAGAAGATGAAATTGTTGGGATGGTAAATGTTTTATATACTGTTTCAACAGCACTGGGGGAAAGGGTAGCTATGCTTGAGGATATGATAATAGATAAAAACTATAGAGGGGAAAATATAGGTTCAGCTTTACTTGAATATGCCATTACCAAAAGTAAAGAACAAGGAGTTAAAAGAATAACTCTTCTGAGTGATAGTGATAATTTTTCTGCACATAGATTTTATGAAAATATGGGATTTTCTAAATCAGCAATGATTCCTTTGCGGATTCAACTATAAACTAATATTATAGGAGTTTTATTATGACAATTTGGCAACATGTACCTTTTGAAAATGAGGCAGCAATAGGTGAGTGGGCACGAATGAGAGGTATCTCTTATCGTGTTATTAAATGTTGGGAAAATGAACCATTGGAAGCGGATGAACTTTTGGTCGTATTAGGTGGTTCTATGAGTGCATACGATGATTTGGATTTTATTCACAAAGAGATTGAATTTCTACAGCAACGAATTTATGAAGGAGGAAAAGTTTTTGGTATCTGTTTGGGTGCACAGCTCATAGCAACTGCTATGGGAGCATTGGTTTATCCATCTCATACTCGTGAAGTCGGGTGGCGTGATGTTGAAATTATTTCTTCACATTATTTAACAGAAAATTTAGCCCCTATTCAAACCGTATTTCATTGGCATGGTGATACATTTGACCTTCCAAAAGGGACAATACGAATAGCCTCCAATGATGCTTTTAAAAATCAGGCATTCAGCACGCATGATGGAAAGATAATAGCAACACAATTTCATTTTGAAACTACCTATGATAGTATGAGTGCATTATTAAAAGCAGATGCTAGTTATCTCGATTTTGATTCACCGTATATGAGTGATATTGCTTTGATTTATGATGGAGTATGTCATATTCCAAACACAAATCGAGCATTGTTCTATCTTTTAGATCAGTGGATAAAATAGTTATTTAAAGTAGCTATTTTACTCACTTTGGCTTTTTTAAACAATATCTCTATTTGCTCTTGCATCTCACGCTTAATCCTTTTTTACGAATTTTAACTTAGATAATTATCAAAAATCAATCCAAAAATTGCTAGTTTTTTTTCTATGAAAGCAATATATGGATTGCAAATATTTATTTGGTTTGATAGACTTTTGCTAACAATTCAAAAGGAGATACAATGAGTTTTATAAGTAATGCAAATTTAGCAACAGCAGACGCAGAAGTTTTTGGAATGATTGAGAATGAGTTGGAGAGACAAACAACTCATCTTGAGATGATAGCAAGTGAAAATTTTACATCTCCTGCAGTAATGCAAGCTATGGGAAGTGTTTTTACCAACAAATATGCAGAAGGATATCCATACAAAAGATATTATGGTGGATGTGAATTTGCAGACCAAGTGGAGCAGTTAGCGATTGATAGAGCATGTGAAATTTTTGGATGTAAGTTTGCCAATGTACAACCACACTCAGGAAGCCAAGCAAATGGAGCTGTGTATGCAGCATTACTTCAATCAGGTGATAAAATTTTAGGTATGGATTTAAGTCATGGTGGACATTTGACTCATGGAAGTAAACCATCTTTTTCTGGAAAAAACTATTCAGCATTTTATTATGGTGTTGAACTTGATGGAAGAATGAACTATGACAAAATTATGGAAATAGCAAAAATTACTCAACCAAAAATTATCGTATGTGGAGCAAGTGCCTATGCTAGAGAGATTGACTTTAAAAAATTTAGAGAGATATCAGACGCTGTTGGAGCTATTTTATTTGCAGATATTGCTCATATTGCTGGTTTAGTTGCCGCTGGAGAGCATATGTCACCATTTCCTTATGCGGATGTGGTTACAACAACTACTCATAAGACTTTAAGAGGTCCAAGAGGTGGGATGATTATGACCAATGATGAGGAGATTTCAAAAAAAATCAATAGTGCCATTTTCCCTGGAACTCAAGGTGGACCACTTGTCCATGTAATTGCTGCAAAAGCGGTTGCATTTAAAGAGATATTAGATTCATCTTGGAAAGAATATGCAAAACAAGTCAAAGCAAATGCAAAAGTTTTAGGAGAAGTCTTAGTAAAAAGAGGATATGATTTAGTGAGCAATGGGACAGATAATCATCTTGTATTGGTAAGTTTTTTGAATAAACCTTTCAGTGGAAAGGATGCAGATGCTGCATTGGAAAATGCTGGTATTACTGTCAATAAAAATACGATTCCTTCAGACCCACGCCCAGCCTCTTCTACATCAGGAGTAAGGATAGGAAGTGCTGCATTGACAACATTAGGGATGAAAGAAAGAGAATTTGTATTTATTGCACATAAGATATGTGATGTTTTAGATGATATTACAAACATCAAACTTCAAAAACAAATCAAAGAAGAAGTGTCCATTCTTTTAAGAGGTTTTATAGTGTATAATTATTCAACCTATTAATATAAGTAACTAAGGATTCAAATTGCAATCAATTCAATGTAATTCAATAGAAGAAGTACGAAAAAATATAGATAGTATTGATAAACAATTTCAATGGCATTATGAATCAAACAATGTAGATTGGAATGAACTTTCAAACCTTTATAAAATCGCACCTTTAGGAGAAAAAAAGCCTGAAGATTTAAAAATAGTTTTTGAAAATAGTATATATAAATGTTTTGTATATGATAAAGAGAAACTCATCGGTGTAGGACGAGCTTTAGCTGATGGAGTAGATGTATCTTATATCGCCGATGTGGCAGTTCATCCTGATTTTCAAGGACTTGGATTAGGAAAAGATATTGTAAATAAATTAGTAGAGTTTTCAAAAGGCTACAATAAAATCATCCTTTTTGCAAGTATGGGGAAAGAGCCTTTTTATGCCAAACTCGGTTTTGATAAGATGAATACTGCAATGGCTATATTTAAAAATAGACAAAGAGTTTTGGATATAGGATTGCTAAGTGAATTTAAGAATATTTAATATTTATTACAAATAATTATAATAAATTATAAAAATTTTTGATAATATCTCTATATAAATATGATATAATTCTAAATAATAGAAACTATTGTAAAGAATAACCTAATATCAAAGGGGGAACTCAATATGAATAGAAGATACTTTTTACACTTATCAGTGATTAGTGCAGGATATTTGTTGGCTGGTTGTGAAGACCGTGGTGCTACTGATAAAAAACAATCACAAAAACCGCCAGAAATTGATTCAGACTTAGAGAAACTTTCACCACAAGTTGAAAAGCTAGCTGAAGATTTTATTCCTTTCTCACAAAAACTAAAAATTCCATCTGAAATAAATTTCCCACAAGCTAGCAAACCAGTTTTTACAGCACAAAAAAGTGAAGTGAATATTTTTGAAGATGCCAAAACAGAGGTATTGACTTTTCAAGGAGATTTGCCTAATCCCACAATTCGCATAAGCAAGGGAGATACCTTTGATCTGAATTTGGTCAATAAATTAGCTGACCCTACTATCATCCATTGGCATGGACTTATTGTGCCAGAAGAGATGGATGGACATCCTAAAGATGCAATTGAGACAAATCAAATCAAACATTACCACTATAGTGTCAATCAAAACGCTGGTACCTATTGGTATCATACCCATCCTCACGGAAGAACTGGAGAGGAGATTTATCATGGATTGTCAGGTCTGTATATTGTAGATAATAAGGATGAAGAGTCTCTCAATCTTCCAAAAGATGAGTTTGAAATACCTCTTATCATACAAGATAGAAGATTTGATAACAAACGGCAACTACTCTATAAAGACCCAAATTTTTTACAAGACCACAACGGCGTGATGGGCGATGTGATACTTGTCAATTCTACGCCACTTCCTTTTCATGAAGTAAAAACTGGGAAATATCGTCTTAGAATTCTAAATGCTTCTAGTGTGAGAACATATAAGTTGGCTTTTGACACGATTGAGAAGTTTTTATTGATAGGAACTGATGCTGGTTTGCTAGAAGAACCAATAATTGTAGATAGTGTTGTTTTGAGTGTTGCAGAGAGGGTTGATATTATCGTTGATTTCAAAGATAAACAAGTCGGGGATAGGGTAATACTAAAAACACTTGGGTTTAAAGAGGGAACCAACATGAAGATGAATGCAAACTATCCAAGCTTTGATGCTATCATGGATATCATGCAGTTTCATATTACAGAAGAGTTTCAAGACATAAGTGTAATCCCAAATAATCTAGCGATTATCCCAAGAATAAAAGAGTCTGAAGCGATTCAAACTAGGACAATCACAATGGAGATTATGGCTGGAGGAGTATGGACACTCGATAAAAAACCTTACGATATGCATCGAATTGACCAAAAAGTGAAGCTTGGTACTACTGAAATTTGGGAAATCAAAAACACTGTTCACATGGCACACCCTTTTCATATACATGGTGTACTTTTTCAGGTACTCGATAGAAGTGGTAAGATAAATTTTCCTACTGATAAGGGATGGAAAGATACAGTACTTGTGATGCCCAATGAAACAGTTAGGGTTATTATGAATTTCACGGTGCCTGGACTTTTCTTATATCACTGTCATATCCTTGAACATGAAGACCATGCCATGATGGCAAATTTTTTAGTAGAGGGATGATTTATTAGTACCCATTAAACAAATCCTGAAGCTTTTGTATATCATGTTGGACGCTATATAATGCTTTAGGATTTTCCCCTAGTATATGTTTTTGGAAATGATTATCTCTTGAGGTATCTTGATATAAAACACCCAAAGGCATAGGGATAAATTCAAAAGCTTTTTTCAAAGCTAAATCAAAATCACTACTATCATACGAAACATCCAGTTTATAACTATTTTCTTTGAACCATGAGTAAGTATTGGTTTTATTAAAAGTAACACAAGGTTGTAAAATATCTATAAGTGCATATCCTTTATGGCTAAAAGCTTTTTTTAACACCTCTTTTGCATGGGAGATATCACCAATGTTTACTCTTGATACAAACCCTGCTTGTAAAGACAAAGCAACAGCTAGTGGATTGAAAGGTTCATTTACTACACCGTTTACTTGTACACCCGTGACAAACCCTTTTTGACTCGTAGGGGAAGCTTGTCCTTTGGTCAAACCATACACCATATTATTGTGAACGATATGGACAATATTCACATCACGCCTAATAGTATGAATCAAATGATTTCCACCCTCCCCATACATATCTCCATCTCCACCCTCAGCTATGACCGTTAAATTTGTATTACTAAGCTTCAAAGCAGTAGCTACTGGAAGTGCTCTACCATGAAGCACCCCAAATATATTTGTATCTATATAATAGGGTGTTTTTGCCGCTTGTCCGATACCTGAAACTATGACTGTATTCTTTTTTTCTACCGACAACTCTTCCAAAACCTCTTTTATCAGTTTTAAAATCCCAAAATTACCACAGCCAGAACACCACGCTATATCTACATTTTCTCTTGCAAATAATTGACTCATAACTGCTCCTTTAGAGTATCTTTTATCATTTCACTTAATTGATCTACAAAAAAGTTAAAACCATTTGATTGTAAGATTTGTTTATCCACTTGTATATCATGCAGTTTGAGTTGATTTGCAAAGGCACCATCAGCATTGTTTTCCACAACCACAATGAAATCATATTTTTTCAATACTTGTAACTGTTCTTGTGCTAGTGGATACACCCAAGCAAAATGAACTTGTACTAAATCATCATTATCCAAGCTATCTAACACCTCTTTGATAATCTCTTTTGTAGAACCCCAACCAACAATTGCAATTTTCCCTTCACCTCTAATCTCTGGGGCTATTGTATTTTTGAGTATTTCATCATTTTTACGAGCTCGTTTTGCCACCATTTGTTCCCTTATGGCATAGTCTTCGGTGATTTGACCCCTTTGGTCGTGTTCATCTCCTACACTACAAATTAAACCCTCCCCAAAATCTGGAATACCTCTAGGGCTTATTCCATCATCTGTATTTTCATATCGTTGGTACTCTTTGGAAGTTTTGGTAATATATCTTTTTTGTTCATAAGAGGAAAAATCAATATCCTCTATCATGCTTATAGAATCAGCAAGATATTGGTCACTTAAAAACACTACAGGTATTTGATACTTATCCGCCAATTCAAAAGCCAAATATCCATACTCTATACACTCTTGTAAATTCCCAGGAGCTAACACCACTCTTGGAAATGGTCCATGCCCACTATAAATAGCCATATTGAGATCACCTTGCTCACTTCTTGTCGGCAATCCAGTAGCAGGTCCTGGTCTTTGGGCGAGATATATTACAGCAGGAGTTTCTGTCATCCCTGATAAACTCAATCCTTCACCCATCAATGCAAAACCTCCACCTGATGTGGTAGTCATAGCCCTTGCCCCACCATACCAGCCACCTAACACCATATGCAAAGAAGCTATCTCATCTTCACTTTGTTCAAGTGCTATATCAAACTGTTTTGACATCGAAGCCATAAAGTTAAGCACTCCAGTAGAGGGAGACATAGGATAGGAAGTGACCATATTACACCCACCAACTAAAAATCCAAAACCACTAGCAGTAGTTCCATTCATCAAATGAAGTTTATTGATTGTCTCACTATCTTCAGAAGAGATTTTTTTGGAAAATAGTTTTTGGAGTTTTTTACCATCTTTGAAAGCTAATTCTGCTACTTTAATATTGTCATCATCTGTTTTAAAATGGGTTGAGATACTTTCTAATAAATTTTTATTATCAAGTTGTAATAGTGAAAAAACGACACCCATGATATAGCTATTTGCATATTGGATATTTCCAAATTTTTTTGCACTCTCTTCAATAGGAAGTGTTGTGATATTTTCTCCATTATTACTCAACGATTCATCAGCTAAAACAATCGTATCTTTTCTCCATCTATTGTGCATGTGCTCTAGTGCTAATTTATCCATAGCTATGGATATATCCACTTTCCAACAAGGTGCGTAAATGGGAGTATTTGAAATACGAATTAAAGCGGTATTACTCCCACCTCGAACTCTCGACATAAACTCTTTGGTAGAAAAAACATAATATCCACTTTTTTTTAAAGCTTCAATCAATATCTTTTCCAAAGTATTTATCCCTGTCCCAGCAGCACCACCAATCAAAATAGAGATACTGTTTTCCATAGAGCCAAGCGTAGAATCTTCATATTTTTCTTTTATAATATTTACAGCCTCCAAAGAATCATCTGCCACTCTTTTAGTACGATTACCCCAAGTTATTTTTCCACCGTAATAACCAAGTATAATCACATTGACCCCTGTTATAAGAACTATAAAATGGTACACAATCCCATCAAAAGAGTATTCGTATATGGAAGCTGGATTTGCATAATAGATATTGATTGCAATTACTCCTAAAATAAAAGTAATCACAGAAACAATCAGTTTTACTACAAAAGCTTTCGCTGTAGAAAAATCATAATTCACCCACCAGCTTAGTATCCCAGGCACCATAGCAACGCCACCCATTATAGTAGCTATAAATAAAGAATAAAAAACGATTACTTCATAACTTTCTTTTGGATTTAGTAAAAATAAAACATTTATCACCGCAGCAAAAAGATGCAAAGCAATAGGAAAATGTACTGTCATAGAATGAAGATGATATTGTTTATATAAACTTTTTATTTGTATTTTTAAAGATTTTGGAGTATCTTTTTTTGGTTTATCTTGAAATTTTTGTTGATTATTATTGTTTTGGCTCTGCTTTTTGTTGTTGAGTTCTTTTTTAGTATTTACACTTGCCTCATTTTCTTCCAATTTCCCCACAACAGGAAACCGCTTAAAAACTTCTTCCCCATGAGGTGCATGTGCAAGTGCTTCTGTCAAGTCCTCACCAGCTGTATGGATACCCTCATGGTCACCATTTTGCCAAAAATCACTTTGGGTCACATCATATACAACCCCTTTGTATGCAATGTATGCCTTGGTACCATTTGTGCCGTTGTACTGTTTTAACTCATTAAGTGTCATGAAAATATCCTTTTGTCTATGTTCATTGATTGTTTGTCTAAACTATTAATTTGTGATGTTCAACTCTCCATACGCTTTGTATAACTATTATAAATCATTTTATCTAAGATACATTAAAATATACTTAACAATAACAATAATAATTTATTATAATTATTAGTTAAAAAGATAGGATAAGTAGTTGCTTAATCCATAAGAAAAACTCATAGCAGAGGAATTTTTTATGATACCCTCACTCTTAATATTATGTGTACTCGCTTTACCCTTTGTATTACTTAGCTTTACCATCGTTATACAAATTACACCATCCTTCTGAGGCTATCGAACCCTCAACAAGTTTACACTCATTTGTTTTTGAAAGAAAGTGAACACAATTTTTACAGGTTTCACCATTTTTTGGGCTATCTTGATATGCAGATTGCTTTTTTGTACCTTTGGCAAAAGCCGCGGTCGTCATAAAGCCCATCAATCCTAGTGCTGCTAAAGATTTTAAAAGATCTCTTCTTGTTTCTAATTTCATTTATTTTCCTTTTTCGAAAAAATACCATCGTTTAAAAGCAACTACATAATCATATTTACATAATAAAACTTAACTAAAACTTAATTTTATTTAAGCTTTATGATTTATTGCAATAATTTAAGTATTGTAATATACACAATCAAGCAAGTTTTGATGAATATAAAACTATAATGTTTAAATTAATAATGTATTGCAATATTTTTATTTATTTTGAAATTCTTTTGATATTGTTTAAATTAAAATTTTGCATAATCCAAACAATTGTAATATAATAATAGAACGACAATACAAAGGGGTCTAGGATGAAAAATGTTTTGATTATTAATGGTCACAAGTACTATGAGGGAATATCTGAGGGTAAGTTAAATGGTGCATTTGTTCAAAAAGCAAAAGAGTTTTTTACTACCAATGGCTTTGAAGTAAAACTTACAGAGATAGATAAAGGGTATGATGTGCAAGAAGAGCTTGAAAAGTTTGCTTGGGCTGATTTTATCTTATTTCAATACCCAACAAACTGGATGGGAGTTCCGTGGATAGCAAAAAAATATATTGATGAGATATTCTCAGGTGGTGCAGGAACTATCACATATACAAATGATGGCAGAAGTAGACATGACTTATCCAAAAAATATGGTTCTGGTGGCTTAATGAATGACAAAAAATACATGTTGAGTATTACTTACAATTGTCCTAGTTGCGAGTTTGATAATAAAGATGGTTTTTTTGAAGGATTAAGTGTGGATCAAGCTAATTTTGCAGTACATAAAACATTCCAATTTTGTGGAGCTAAACAACTCCAAACATATTCTGTACATGATGTATTCAAAGGTGATTTAGATTTAGATTCAGAATTGAAAAAATTTGAAGCAACACTCCAGAGAAATTTTTTATAATTCAATAAGCATAAAAAATTAACTTTGATATACTCCAAAAGCTCTGATAAATAGCTCATTAGTTTATTATGACAGTAATGTCAAGAATGTATACAAAAACTTCTTATTGTAGTTATAAACGCCTACCTTGAATAACACGAATCAAAATTACAACAACTGCAATAACTAAGAGAACATGAATAAACCCACTCATTGTGTATGAGCTTACTAGACCAAGAACCCAAAGGATGATTAAGATGAGAGCAATACTTTCGAGCATTTTATTTTCCTTATTCGAAAAGATAAATTACAAATTCAGCATTTTCCACATACCTAAGTATAATTTAGTATAGTATATCACATTTAATAGAGAATACTATTAAATATAAAAATATACTTAAATATTATAAAATAAAAAAACAACACTCGCTCTTATTGTAAGTGACCGTTACATGACCGTTGATTTGATATAATCCCTAAAATTAATTATTAATTGGGATTATATTGTATAAATTAGGGAAAAATAATAGAAAATGGTTTATCTTTTCGTTATGTAACTTTTTTGTTGTTTCATGTTATGCCATAGAGCAAAATAATACTTTTGATGCTACAACAATACCTTTTGAAGAGTTATTACAAACTGATTATATACCTGCTAGTAAAATAGCTGAGCAGATAAGTAGTGCATCTTCGGCAGTATCTGTAGTAACTTCCCGTGAAATCAAATTATTCGGTTATAAAACTTTAGCAGATGTTCTCAATAGTATGCGTGGACTTCATACTTTCCAAGATTATGAATATACTTTTTTGGGTGGTCGTGGATATGGAGAACCTGGAGATTATACAGGTAGAATTGTTTTATTGATAGATGGTTATTTGGCAAATGATAGTTTTTATGGTCAGGCTTTTTTTGAAAATGATGGCTTATTAGATGTATCCTTGATTGAGAGAGTAGAGTATATACCTGGTGGAAGTTCAGCAGGTTACACAAGCAATGCCTTGCTAGGTGTTATAAATATAATAACAAAAAAAGGGAGTGATATAAACGGTACCAACATAGCTTATGGTTATGGCAGTCACAACACCAAAACTAGACGAGTTACTTTTGGGCATGTTTTGGATAATGGTGCGGATGTTCTTTTTTCTTTATCAGATTTGAATACTGCTGGAAGAGATTTTACTTATGGCTCAGGCGGTCAAAAAGTCTCAAATACCAATAATGATGCCAAAAATTATCGTATGTTTCTCAAAACATCTTATAAAAATCTCTCCTTAGAAGGTGCTTTGGTATCACATACAAAACAAAAACCTGCATATCCTAGTATGAATGTAGATACAAATCTTCCTCTCAAACATCAAGATAGAAACAGTTTTGTCCGTTTGAAGTATGACGCAGATATATCAAAAAATACAAAATTTTCTACATCGGTGTGGTATGGACAATATTTTTATGATTTCAAAGATTTCACTAATAGTTTTGAGCCGTTTGGTGTAAAGGCTAAGTGGTATGGGTATGATTTCAAGCTTATAGGAACATGGTTTGATAAACATACATTATCTATAGGGAGTGACTATCGTCATGATTATAGATTTAATGATTATATCATTTATGATGATGGGATAGACAACTATACATATACTCCCAAAAAAACATATAGTACATATATCTATGATGATTATGCTATGTTGGATAATTTGAATTTAAATTACGGTATTAGATATGAAAAAGTAAATACAAATACGCAAAAACTTATAAGTCCACAAATATCGCTTATATGGCAGGTTCAAAACAATACTTCTCTCAAACTCTCTACTAGTAAAACAAGTCGTCAACCGACTGTTTATGAATATGTGGAAAATAAAACAGAAAAAGCTAAAAAAACAGAATTTGTGATAGAACATACAATTGATGATACGAGACTCCTTGCATCTTTGTATCGTTATAGTATCTATGACCGTTTATTTTGGTATGATGTTTCTGATATAGACGCTAAAGGTTTTGAAACTGAAATAAATAAATATTTTGATAATGATGTATATCTAAAGGCTAGTTATACATATCAAAAAGCCTATGAAGTAGAGGATAAAAAATCATTAATAAATGTTCCTACCCATATGGCTAAGCTTCATTTATCAAGACCTCTTTTAGGTAAAAAACTCCAAAGCGGTCTTGAAGTTTTGTATCTAGGTTCAAGACTTGACTCAGAATATGATAAAGTTAAATCTCATATGGTAGTCAATCTAAACCTATTATCTCAAGATTGGATACAAAATATTAACTTGTCATTTAAAATCAATAATCTATTTGATAAAAAATACAAAGATATAATGTATACTAATTCTAGCGGTGAAAAGTATTATCCACAAGATGGGCGAACATTTTATTTGGAAATGGAATATAGATTTTGAAGAAGTTAATATTAATACCATTTATTGTTGCAATCTTTACAATACAAAATATACAAGCCAAAGCACTTCCAGAATATACTATAAAAGCAGCGTATTTATATAACTTTGCATTACTTACACAGTGGTCTTCATCAAACGAAAATCAATCTGATGAATTTAATCTTTGTTTCTACAAAGAGGATTTTGGGATAGCTTCAGATACTCTAAAAAACAAAATAATGCATGAGAAGAAAATAAAGGTTTCAAATATAAACTCCATAGAAGAGGCTCAAAAATGCCAAATGGTATTTATAAGAAAAGAAGAAAATATACAAGAGCTTCAGTTGGTTCAAACTCTTTCCCAATCACAAGTACTAATTGTAACTGATAATGAAAAGATAGAAAATTCACATATTACAATTTTATCAGAAAATACGAAACTGGTTTTTAATGTTAACCTGAAATATTTAAAACACACAAATTTAGCTGTGAGTTCACATCTCCTAAAATTAGCAAAAAAGATTATCCAATGAATCTATTTTCTAAATGGTTTGGTAATAAACCCATAGAACAAAAATTGATATTATCAAATTTAATAGTAATTATTTTGGTATCTATACCAGTTAATATTATTATGTTAACATATGAGTATTTTGCTTTGCGTAGTCATCTTATAGAAGAAATAAGAATCCAGTCATCTATAGTAGCTGAAAGTACAGCAGCTGCTGTGGCTTTTCATGATGAAAGTGCAGCTAGTGAAACTTTATCTATTTTTCGTGACTCACCATATTTACTTGAAGTTCATTTAGTATTACCTGATAATACTATTCTTCAAAGTTATTTCCCAACTAAAAAAACATTTATAGTCAAAGAATTTAAGGCATCCACATCAATAGAAGAGAGTTTTACATTTTCGACGATGACTATTAAAAAACCTATCTATTTACGCCAACAATTCGTAGGTTCAGTTATTATGGTCAATAGTCTATATATATTTTATTCTCGTTTAATATGGTATATTTTGATTGTTATGTTAGTTTTAGGAATAGGTTTTATTTTTGCAAGATTATTAGCAACTCGTATTAGCAAAATGATTGTGAAGCCTTTGAGTGAATTGACAGATTTGACTCAGAAAATAATGAGAGAAAAAGATTATTCAACTTCCATCACAATAAATAATACAGCAGATGAATTTGGAAGTCTTTCCCGTTCTTTTACAGAAATGATGTCACAAATTCATTCAAGAGATTTGAATCTTAAACATTTAGCATATTATGATAGAGTTACAAGTATCCCAAATCGTCACTTTTTTGAAGAAAGAATCTCACAATCTGTTGATAATGCTAAAAAACATAAAATAAATTGCTATTTATTGATGATAGATTTGGATGATTTCAAAATAGTAAATGATACACTAGGACATCATATTGGTGATTTATTATTAAAAAATGTAAGTAAAAAATTATCTACAATTTTAAGAAAAGATGATTCTATTTTTAGAATCGGAGGTGATGAATTTGCTATACTTATTGAGAATATAGAAGATAATAAATGTGTAAAGCAAATTGCACAAAAGATAATTAATGCCATATCTACTCCAGTTGAATTAGAAGGACACCAAGTAAAAGTAGGTGCAAGTATTGGTATTAGCTCATTCCCTACTTATTCCCATGATGTTATTACTCTTATGAGTACAGCAGACTCCGCTATGTATGTTGCAAAAGGAAAAGGTAAAAATAGCTTTAGTGTTTATCACAAATAAGCGTTAATATAAGTTATATAAATACATTTTTTGGATAAAACATTCTAAAAATAGTAAATACAACAAATAAAGCTAAACTTACTCTCAAATCAAATTCAAATCCTAAAACTAATGTTATCACAAAGTAGATAATACTTACTACAAAATACCAAAAAATAATCAAACAAAGAATAGTCCCAAAAGCTCTCAAAATTGTCCCAGTTGCATTACTCATGAATTTCCTTTAATTTACTTATAATTTCTTCTATTTGTCTTCTATGAATAAAAGTGTGCATATACATAAATATACTCCAATCAAAGTTGTTAAAACTCACAAACCAAGGGTGTTTTTTGGTAGCGATTGATTGTTTTTTTGGCAAAGTCTCAATCATATCAAAATATGTTTGGTAAAATACCAAAAACTTTTCCAAAGCCTCAGTTGAATTTTCAAAAGGTTTTACATCTTCTATTTTTATCTCTTGCGGTGGTACTGTTTCACTGCTAAGAGATTTTATAGTATCTTTGACCAAAGCTCCAGCTATGACTAAATGTTCCAAAACCATATCAATAGAAAATCTTCTACTATCATCTTCAATAGCAAATGTCCTATCTATTATAATCTGTTTTTGCATATCAATTTGTGATATATCTTTGGTAAGATTTGTGATAATAGAAACCTCTCTTTTTACCATAAAAAGTGCTATTTCCCAAGTGAAAAAAGTTCTTACAATAGGCACAAGTATCCTTTTTATAAAAACTCTTTCCATATTAGGAAGCCCAGTTCCTGCTTTTTGTAACTCCATATATATCCTTTGCATTAAAATCTAATTATATATCGATTAATATAAATAAAAGCTTAATATTAGAGTAATTACTCTAAAGTATTTTATGGTATAATTTCACCATGAAAAAAGAGAAAGTATCATTAACAAAAGAAAAAATCAAAAAAGTATCAATTGACCTTTTTAATTCAACTGAAACTTTAAGTATAACGACCAACCATATTGCCAAATCTTTGGGGATTTCTGTAGGAAACTTATACTATCATTACAAAAACAAAGAAGAGATAATTCGTGAGATTTATGCTCAAATGTCATCAGAATTTGAGTCATTAGATATGTTTAGTTCTATTATGGAGTCTTCTGAACCACTTGAAGAATTATCAAAGATGTTTGACAGTTTTGGTGAGCTTTTTTGGAAATATAGGTTTTTGATGAGAGATTCTGCATTACTTATGGCTTTGGATAAAGAGTTGAAAACAATGTTTATGATAAATCAAGAAAAAAGAATCCATCAAATACAAATGCTTCTTAGATTTTTGATTTCCAAACAAATCATCAAAAACATTTCAGAAGAAGAGATGAAAATGAGAGCAAAACTCAACTGGTTTATATCAGCTTATTGGCAAATTTTTGCATCAACTAGTGGTGAGCTTACCAAAGAGTCCATCAAAGAAGCAAAAGAAATTATATTCAAACTCCATTTAGAGCCTTTATTGCTTAAAAAAACGGATAATTAATGCTAGACTTTATACAATCATTTTTCCTAAACTTTTGGCAACTGCTAAATGTAATATCATTTTATATCATCTTAGGACTTTTGATAGCAAGTGTTATGAAACAATATATAAAAGATAGTTTTATCAAAACTCAACTAGGTGGAAATTCAAAACTATCTGTCTTCAAAGCTTCCCTTTTGGGTATTCCTCTGCCTCTATGTTCGTGTAGTGTCGTTCCCTTTGCTTTGAGTCTAAAAAAAAGTGGTGCAAATAAAAGCTCAATAACTTCATTTTTGATAAGTACCCCTGTAATTGGTGTAGATTCTATGCTTGCAAGTTACAGTGCTTTTGGATGGTTTTTTGCTATTTTTAGAGTAATAAGCTCTTTCATTACAGCTCTTATTGCAGGATTTATATCACTATTTTTTGAATCAAAAGAAAAAAAGAATATTAAATTTGTCTCTTTTAGCACCACCTTACCATCTTCAAAATTTGACTCACAAGATTGTGGATGCAAACCAACAAATACAAAAAATAAGAATTTTCTAAAAACCATCCTTGAATACGCTTTTTATAATCTTTTCAAAGATATAGCAAAACCGATGTTGCTAGGACTCATACTCGCATCATTTCTTATGAGTATATTACCTCAAGAACTTGATATATTTCTCACCCAAAATCTATTTTTATCATATATTTTCATGCTTGTTATCTCCATCCCACTATACATTTGTGCCACATCTTCTATACCTTTGGGAATTGCACTTATAATAGCAGGATTTAGCCCTGGAAGTGCATTTGTACTACTTAGTGCAGGACCTAGTACAAGTATGGTTACTATAGGAATTGTAAAGAAAATATTAGGACAAAGAGGACTATTGATTTATCTAGGAGTTATAATTTTAAGCACCATTACTTTTGCATTTATGATAGATATATTTTTTGCTGATTTAGTAGAGATTAATACTATCATAAGTGATGAAAATGATAGCCCCAGTATTGTATCAAATATAGCATCATTACTATTTCTAGCAATGCTATATAAATCAATGTTAAATGCTAAATGTTGAATGTTGAATGTTGAATGTTGAATGTTGAATGTTGAATGTTGAATGTTGAATGTTGAATGTTGAATGTTCAAAAAAATTGTATTTTAATTCAAAATTCAAAATTAATAATTCAAAATTAAAAAAACCTATTTCCCCAAACAAAACGAACTAAACATCTTATCAAGCATCTCATCATTATCATAAGGTCTTGAGATACTTGATATTTCTTTTATTGCTTCACTTACATGATGGCTAAAAAACTCCAACATTCCACTTTTAAGAGGGCTATATGCCATATTGATATGTTCTAGTGTTTTTGTTACTGCCAAAACTTGTCTTTTGGATATTAGCATCACTTCATCTTCAAAGTTTTTACTATTTAGTAAGTTTTCAAGGGCATCTATCAAAGGATTTATATCTACTTTTGTACTCAACGATATATGTTCATTTATTTTTGCCGTATCAAATTTATTTTCTAAATCGGACTTATTCAAAACTATAATTTTATCTTTGTCCGTACTATTTATAATCTCAAGGATTTTTTCATCTTCTGTGTCCAAATCTTTGCTATTATCAAAAAGTGCTACTATTATATCAGCTTCATTTATAGCATCTTTGGATCTTTGAATACCGATTTGCTCTATCTCATCACTAGCTTCTCTAATCCCAGCAGTATCTACTATTTTTATGATATGAGTACCTATTTTAATAGATTCTTCTATAGTATCTCTTGTAGTTCCTGCTATATCACTTACTATTGCTCTATCAAAGTTTAGAAGTTTATTTAAAAGTGAGCTTTTACCCACATTTGGCTTACCTACAATCGCTACCTTAAACCCACCAAGCAATCCTTCTCTTCTTTTACTACTCTCAACTGTATGAATAAGCTGTGCTTTTATATTATCAAGTTTGGATAAAATTTGCTCCAATATATCACTAGGCAAATCCTCATCCGCATAGTCTATTGTAACTTCACTATAAGCTAGTGCATAAAGCAACGATTCTCTAATATTTTCTACAAACTCTTTTAGCTCACCTTTTAGCTGGCGTGCTAGAAGTTTTACTTCACTAGCACTTTTTGACTCTATTAGTTTAGATATAGCCTCAGCTTGAGAAAGGTCAATTTTGCCATTTAAAAATGCTCTTTTACTATATTCTCCACCACTTGCAAGGCGTACAATACCACTTTTTAGTAGTTCATCAAGGACAAGTGAACTCACCCCTATACCACCGTGACATTGGATTTCTACAATATCTTCCCCAGTGAAAGAGTAGGGTGCTTTAAAATATATTACTATTGCATTATCAATTAGTGAGCCATCAAGTGAATGGATATTTTTTAGGTGTGCTGTTCTTGGAGTTATATTTGAAGTATTCGTGATGCAAGACAAAGCTTTTATAGCTTCGTCTCCGCTTATTCTGATGATACTGATAGAGCCTATGCCATTAGCTGTGGCAATAGCTACTATAGTATCGCTATTTGTTTCTAGGCTCATTTACTATTACATATTTATCACCTTTTGGTGATGTTTTTACTGCCACATATTTATCTGGGAATTCTTCTCTTAGTCTTTTGAGTGCAATATGAACCAAAATCCCATCAAGATATTTAGTTTTTCCATATCCAATTTCATTGATACTTTCTATTAAAGGCTCGAGATAGTTATGAATTGCAACTTCTTGATTTTGCAAAAACTCAGCAACTTCAAGTCTAAGCATAAGACCATATTTTTCTTGTATCCAGTTAAAAAGTATATATGAAAGAGCTTTATATCTATAACCTTCTTTACCAATAAGTAGTGCAGAATCCTCACCATTAAACTCGATATATACTGTCTCATCATCATATTTTGATACATTAATATTATCAATATTAAAACAAGTAGTTGCAAATAATTTATTTACATTCTCATTTATCTCTTCTATAACATTATCAACATTATGTTTGATTTTGATTTTATCAATAGTTGCATATTCTTCTTGTTTTGAATAAAATTTGCCAAATATATCTTCAGTTGGTTCTATTTTTGGGTCATTTGTAAAGTCATGTACAATAGGAGTTTCTTTTGCTTCAGTATGTTGTGTAGGTGTATTTGAGTTTTGAGAAATTTTATGAGAAACTTCTTCTATTCTAAACTCTTTTTTCTTGATTTTAGATTCTTTTCTTGCGTAGTTATTTGAGTTTTGGTCTTTTAATAATGCCACAATAATAGCATTTTTACTACCAAAGCCCAAAAATCCTTTTGATGGATGTTGGACTATTTCTATTTCAAGATTGGTAATAGATGTTTCTAAACTAGCAGATGCTTGTTCATAAGCTTCTTCTAAAGTTCGTGCTTCAAACTTTTTCATGAGCTGCCTTTCTTAGCTCTTTTGCTTTATCATATGTTCTATTTAGATAATATTGATGAGTTACAGTAAATACATTATTCACAAACCAGTAAAGTGTAAGACCCGCTGGGAACCACAAGAAGAAGAATGTAAACATAACAGGAAGATATTGGAATATCTTTCTTTGCATTTCATCTTGGATAGCATTTGGAGTGATTTTTTGTTGTAAATACATTGTTGCACCCATCAAAATAGGTAATATAAAATATGGATCCATTTCAGCTAAATCGTGTACCCATAAAAAGTCAGCACCTTTAAGTTCAATAGCATTTGCCAAAACTCTATATATTGCAAAAAATACTGGGATTTGGAGTATAATAGGTAGACACCCACCCATTGGGTTTGCCCCATGTTTTTTATAAAGTTCCATCATATGCATTGAAGCTTTTTGGCTATCACCTTTATATTTTTCTTGAACTTCTTTGATTTTAGGAGCTAAATCTTTTAGCTTCATCATAGAAACCATACCCTTATGAGCAAGAGGATATAGTACAAGTTTAATCAAAATTGTAGCAATTACAATAGTCCATCCCCAATGTCCTACCACACTATAAATATAATTCAACATTGTAAACATAGGTTTTGCTATAAATGTAAACCATCCATATTCTATAACATCAGTTAGTTCTGGATGAAGAGCTTTTAGTGTATCATATTCTTTTGGCCCCATATATCCATAAAGTTTTATATCATCACCAGCATTTATGAAAATTTGTGGATTTCCAGCATTATCAGGCATAAGTGATAGTGCCATACTCTTTTCAAAATTATATAAAACTGTAGCATAATATCTATCAAATGCTGAAGCTATTTTGATACCAACAAAGTTTGAAATACTTGATAAATCAGCATCTTCAACTATTGTCAAAGTATTATCATTGTTCTTAAGCAATACACCATGGTCCGCATATACATCAGCTAATATATCAGGTCTAAATCCTGGTGTGATAAAAAAGTCTTTACTATTTGTTGTACTTACATTTATTTCATATGTTCCATTTGGGTTAAATGTAATCACTTTTGTAAGTGTAGTATCAGTTAGTTCTTGTGTTAAAGTAATAGTTTGAGATTGTTTTGAAGCATCAATTTCACTAATATCAGCTACAACTGGAGTATTAAAAGCTTCTGTATTGATATTTCTATCAGAAAATCTAACCTCAAGTGGTTTTAGATTACTTGGATTAAATAGTTTTAGTTGCTTTCCAGATTCTGAAACATATTGAGTTTGAGATAATGTAACTTGAGAAAATCTACCTAAACTATCTATTTCAATTACATTTTTATCTGTTTTGATAGTAGCAATTATAGGTTCATTTGAAGTTGGTGCTGTATTAAATGTTGCACTTTGTGTCTGAGTTTGTGGAGCATCGTTTTGTACATTTACAGAAGTGGCTGTAGTTTGTTCTGTTCCTTGAGCTTTTTTTTCTGCTTCAATTTTTTGCTGTTGCATAGGTTGAATATATAAAAAGTCGTATGCTATAAAAAAAGCAAATGCTAATAATGTAGCAAAAAGTATTCTCTTCTGAGTCGTTGGTTTGTTGTTGTCCATATTCATTTATTTCTTTCCCAATTTTTGATTACATAAAAATATCCATCTCCTATTGGAACAAACCAATATTTGATAATTACTCTTTTATGCATTATTTTTTTGTTTTTGTGGTTAATTCTAACCTTCGGATAATCAAGACCACCACGAAAAAGTTGGTTGCATCTCAAAATCCTTGTAATTGTAAGATAAATTGCCTTAAAAAAAGAATTGTTTTCGAATTGCCATTTAGAATATTCTGAACAAGTAGGATAATATCTACAACTTCCGTGTGATAAAATAGAAAGATATTTTTGATAAAAATTTATGAGGAGGCTAAATACTTTTTTCATTAAGTAGTTTCATTCTTTTAAGAGCAAAAAGAAAATCTTTTTTTAAATCTTCATAGCCTTTTTGCTCTATAGTTTCTTTTGCGACAAAAACATATTGACCGCTTTTTATGTTATTGCAATATTCTAAAAATACCGCTTTTAATCTTCTTTTGGCACTATTTCGTTGAACTGCATTCCCAACTTTTTTGGATGCAACGAAACCATTTTTTAAAATTGTATCATTTTGAAAAAAAACTACAAAAGAAGTAGTGTGCCATTTTGTATTAGTTTTATAGACTTTATTAAACTCTTTTGTAGTTTTTAATCTATATTCACTACTTAAACAGTTAATTTTCTTCTACCTTTAGCTCTTCTTCTAGCAAGTACAGCTCTACCATTTTTTGTAGCCATTCTAGCTCTGAAACCATGTGTTCTCTTTTTAGGAGTATTGTGTGGTTGGAATGTTCTTTTCATAAGAAACCCTTTTTTATTTAAAATTTAGTGTGGGATTATATTTAAAATAAGCTTAAAATTGCATAAAGCGTGAGTCGTAAATCGTGATTAGTGATTAGTGAGTTGTAAAATGTAAGTCGTGAATTGAAAAAAATCTAATAATTGTATATCCATTGCGAAGCAATACATAAGTTATTAGTTATTAATTGTTAGTTTTTAGTTGTTAGTTATTAGTTGTTTAAAACCGACTATAGTCGGTTTTAAACTTGGTGTGGATTTGATTTGCTTCTTAGATTATCTTTCATAGATAAGTAGCTATTCAATGCCCCTATATAAGCTCTTCCGCTTGCAAGCATAGTATCAAGGCTCAATCCATGTCCTATCATTGGAGGATTGTCTGAGTTAAATGTTACTTTACAAATAACCTTTGCCAAAGCATCTTTACCTTCACTAACAGCTTTTACACTATAGTCATTTAGCTCACCCTTATATCCAGTGATTCTGTCTATTGTTTTGAATATTGCATCTATAGTACCATCCCCTACAGCTGCATCTTGTATCAATTCATCATTGAATTTTATACACACCGCAGCACTTGCCATTCCATTACTACAATCAGCAATTTGTAAAGAAATCAACTCATAAACTTTGTTTTTATTCAAAGATTCATCTGTAATCAATATAGATATATCATCATCAGTAATCTCTTTTTTCTTATCAGCTAAAACTTTAAATTTATCAAACGCGATTTGTACATCATCTTCGCTAATATCATCAAACCCTAATTGTTTTATTTTATCTTTAAATGCCGCACGACCTGAATGTTTGCCTAATACTATAGAGTTATTTTTATCAAGTCCAATATCACTTGGCTTCATAATCTCATAAGTTTCTTGACATTTCAACATTCCGTCTTGATGTATTCCACTTTCATGTGCAAAAGCATTTTTACCAACTATCGCTTTGTTTGGTTGAGGCTCAATACCCGTAATTGTAGCTACCAATTTACTTGTAGTATATATCTCTTTTGTATTAATACTTGTATATAACCCATCAAATAAATCTTTTCTAGTTTTAATAGCCATCACTATCTCTTCCATAGCCGCATTACCAGCTCGCTCACCCAAACCATTTATTGTACATTCTACTTGTCTAGCCCCTGCTGTAATTCCTGCTAATGTATTAGCCACACCTAATCCTAAGTCATTGTGGTTGTGTAATGATATTACAGCTCTTCCATTTATAAACTTGTGCAACTCAGCAACCATTGCTTTGATTTCATCAGGAAATCTATATCCCACAGTATCTGGCAAGTTGATAGTTTTTGCACCCGCACCTATGACTGCATCAATAACCTCTTTCATAAAAGACATTTCACTTCTTCCAGCATCTTCTAAGCTAAATTCTACATCATCCACAAATGTTTTTGCATAACTTACTGCTTCAATAGCTTTTTGGACTACTTTGTCAGGAGCCATTTTCAATTTATGTTCCATATGAATTTGGCTTGTTGCTATAAAAGTATGAATTCTTCTATTTTTTGCATTAGCAATTGCAAGTCCAGCTTGTTTGATATCATTTTCTGTAGCCCTTGCCAAAGAACATACTATGCTTTTATCAACAACATTTGCAATTTGACTTATCGCATCAAAATCCCCAGGACTAGCAGCTGCAAAACCAGCTTCTATCACATCAACTCCCAATTTTTGCAACTGAATAGCAATTTTTATTTTCTCTTCAGTATTCATAGAAGCACCAGGAGACTGCTCTCCATCTCTCAATGTTGTATCAAATATTATTATTCTATTATTATCTATATTATTCATTTTATCTCCGATATTAGATAGTAGTTTGTAGATGGTAGATAGTAGGTAAAATACAAAATCCCTAACTACAAACTACCATCTAACACCTATAAACTATTATTTTATTGCTATAATACTCTCCCCAGCCAATAGTTTATCACCTATCTTAACTGGTATTTTTATATTATTATCAATTTCAATTTTTGCAACACCTTGCAAAAAGAACCCAAATCTCTTACCTTTAGGGACTACTCCCGTATTATTAATTATTATATCAAATCTACATACTCCACTAAGGAGGTGGAGTTTGAGAGATTGGCAATCAAGAACTATTTGTTCATTTAAAAGTTTTCCAGTTTTTGTATTAGGATTCAGATGAATACCATGTCTAGTTGACTCAATCTCTATTTTTGTATCATCAGGTGATCTCAATAAATGAGCATCTAATAATGACACATCTACATATATAAAACTTTTACCATCTTTAGAGTCAATTGCTACTACTTTACCATCTATTGGCGAAGCAATCTCATTAGCTGATGTATATATTTCTCTTTCTGGATTTCTAAATATATATGCCATAAATATAAAAAGTAAAAATATCAAATTACCTATAATATCACATGATAATATAAATTTTAATACAAACCATATACCAGCAACTATAGCTAATGGTTTAAACCCTTCTTGTGCAATTATAAATTTATTTGACATTTTTACTCCCTTTTATTTTAGTTGTTAGTTATTAGATGGTAGGTGTTAGATGGTAGGTGTTAGATGGTAGTATTCTTCTCTACAAACTACAACCTAACACCTACAAACTACAAACTACAACCTACTTCAACGCTTCCGTATGAAGATCTTCATCTTCAAATACAACTCCACCATTGTCTTTGATAATCTCTCTTACTCTAACACCAGTGATTACTTCAATATCAAGTAATTCTTTGGTCATTTGCTCTATTGCTTCTTTATTTTTATTTAAAATTATTTTTACTTCTTCATATCTTTGAGTCAATGTATCTTTGATAAATGCATCAAGTTTTTGTGACATTCCATCACTATAATCTTTTGAGCTCATACCTCCACCTAAGAAGCCATTTTGTCTTTTTTCTAGTACCATAAGTCCAGCAAATTCACTCATACCATATACACTTGCCATAGATTTAAGTATATCAGTAGCTCGTTCAAGGTCATTTCCTGCACCTGTACTAATCTCACCGATAAATACTTCTTCTGCAGCTCTCCCACCTAGTAATACATCTACTTCAGCTATAAGCTCATGTCGTTGCATAAGATATTTATTTTCTTCTGGAGTATTCAAAGTATATCCCAAAGCCGCAAGACCTCTTGGGACAATAGAAACTTTGTTTACTTTTTTTGCCCCTTTTGTAACTTCAGCTATAAGTGCATGACCACTTTCATGATAAGCTACAATTTTTCTCTCTTTAGGAGAAATTCTTCTACTTTTTTTCTCTAAACCAGCGATTTGTCTCTCAACTGCTTCTTTGAAGTCAGTTTGTTCTACAACATCTTTATTATTTCTTCCAGCTAAAAGGGCTGCTTCATTTACTATATTTTTCAAATCTGCCCCTGCTAGTCCTGCTGTCATTCTAGCAACATCTACCAAATCTACATCTTTTGCAAGTACCACATCTTTGATGTGCACTTGAAGTATCTCTTTTCTACCTTCAAAGTCTGGTTTATCAACCAAAACTTGTCTATCAAATCTTCCTGGTCTAAGAAGTGCTGGGTCAAGAACTTCTGGTCTATTTGTAGCAGCTAGGACGATTACAGGTGCAACTTCAGTAGCAAAACCATCCATTTCAGCTAGAAGTTGATTTAGAGTTTGTTCTCTTTCATCGTTTCCACCCATCATACCAGCACTTGCTCTACTTTTACCAATAGCATCAATCTCATCTATAAATATAATAGCAGGTGCTACTTTTTTTGCTTGTTCAAAAAGGTCTCTCACACGACTAGCCCCAACACCCACAAACATCTCTATAAAGCTCGAACCTGATACTGATAAGAAATGTACATCAGCCTCACCAGCAACTGCTTTTGCAAGAAGTGTTTTACCTGTTCCTGGAGGGCCTACTAGTAGGATTCCTTTTGGTATTTGAGCACCTAGTTTGATATATCTATCAGGTGATCTTAAAAACTCAACTATTTCTTGAACTTCTTCTTTTGCTTCTTTATTTCCAGCCATATCTTCAAATTTTACTTTTGGCTTTTCTGTATCTATAAGTTTTTTTGAGTTCCCCATTCCAAGGATTCCTCCTCCACCCATATTTTTTTGCATACGAGATGCCAAAAACATCCAAATAGCAAAGAAAATAAATATAGGCAATACCCAACCAAAAAGCATATCAGCAAGTAAGTTTTCTTCACTCACACCTGTATAATTAACTTCTCTTTCTTCTAATATTGGTATCAATGTCTCATCAGGAACAATTCTTTTTGCACTATATGTAGTTTGTACTCCACCACTTGGCTTTGTAACAGCTCTAATCATTGTATTTCCAATACTTACATACTCAACTTGTCCAGATTTGATTAAATTTTTAACTTCAGAATATGAAGTGCTTTTTTGCTTAGTTTGAGCATATTGGTTCATATTGTTATTCGTTTGTGTCTCTTCTCCAAAAAAAGTTTTGAACAAAAAGATTGTTAAAACTGAAAATAAAACAAAAACCATCAAGGGGTTGTTATTGAAAAAATTATTGCCACCCCCATTTTTCTTTGGATCTTGGTTGTTGTTATTTTGATTAAAATTTCGCATATGTTAATTCTTTCCTTTCTTAAATACTATTGTTGTCCATTCATTTTTAGTTATTTGCTCAATTATTTCTAAATCACTAAATTTTTTTGTAACTTTATCAGCATATTTATCTAAAATACCTGATAGTATAAGTGTTGAGTTCTCATTTAAGCTATTTTTTAAATCATTAGCAATCATTATCAATACATCAGCTACAATATTAGCTACAACTATATCATATTTTTCTTTTGTTTTTGATATACTTCCAACCCAAGCTTTATCAGCATTTACGCTATTTAGCTCAAAATTTTTGACACTATTTTCTATTGATAGCTCATCCGTGTCACAAATATGACAAACAGCTCCAAGTTTTTTTGCTGCGATTGCCAATATACCACTTCCAGTACCAACATCTAGTAATGTATTTCCCTCTTTTACATATTTTGAAATAGCTTCCAAACAACTACTTGTTGTTTCATGATGTCCACTACCAAAAGCCAAAGCAGGGTCTATTTTGATATTTATTTTATCATTACTTGGTTCTTCCCAACTTGGATAAATATAAAACAATCCAGCACTCACAGGAGTGATACTATTCTTATATTTTGTAATCCAGTCTTCATTTTCTTTTATTTGTAATGTTAGCTCACAATTGATATCTTGGTCAAAAGCCATACTTAATTCTTTGCTAAATGCTTCAATCCCATCCATAATCTCTTGAAGCTCTTCTGTACTTCTAATTATGATACTATTATCTATTTCCTCGATAGCATCATCACTAATACTTAGTATCAAATCCAAAAAAAGTTCGTAATAACTACTTGGAGTTATTTTTAATTCATAATATGTTTGTTTCAATTTTGTACCTTATTTTAAATTATACAATAGAATTCAATAAATTAACACAACTACTTTACAGTTTAGATTGCGTAATTTGGCTTTTAAAAAATTTTTCTATTACATCTCTTAATTGCTTTGAATCAGTAATAGTATTTACTAAACTTCTAAATTCACTAGCTCCATTATAACCTTTTGAATAGTCATGTAAATGTTTTCTAAACATTACAACACCATATTCTTCATAAAACTCTACCATTTTATCAAAATGTTCTAAAATTACTTCTTTTTTTAACTCTAAATCAATATTTTGTTCATTATGTTTTATTTGATGAAAAATCCAAGGTTTACCAATAGCCCCACGACCTATCATTACACCATCTGCACCAGTATGTTCTAATACCCATTTGGCTTTGGTGTAATCCGTAATATCACCATTTGCAATAACTGGAATTTTTACACTCTCTTTTATGGCTTTTATTGCATCATAATCAACTGGTGCTTTATATGCACCTTTTCTAGTACGCCCATGTACCCACATCATATCTGCCCCAGCACCTTCGACTACTTTTGCAATTTCTACAGGAATTTTTTCATCAACTCCAATTCTTATCTTTGCAGTAGTATAACGCTTTTTAGAATGAAGTTTGATGGTGCTAAGTATTTCTTCAAGGCGTTTTAAATCCCCAAGTAAATTTGAGCCACTTCCATGATTAAAAACTTTCGGTGCGGGGCATCCACAGTTTAAATCAATTCCATCAATTCCATCAATATCGTTTAAAATCTCAACCGCAGCTTTGATAATAGCTGGGTCATTACCTGAAATCTGTACAATATATGGTGTTTCATTTGGAGATTTTGTAAGCATTTTAAATGTTTTTTTGGAGTTATAAACAAGTGCATTTGAGCTAATCATCTCACTTATAGTAACATCTGCACCAAATTTCTTGACAACAGATCTAAAAGGTAAGTCAGTATATCCAGCAAGTGGAGCAAGAACCATTAACGGATTTGAAAAATCTATTATATTTAATTCTTTTGTTTTCTCCACTTATTTAATCCACCTTTAATTAATTTAAACAAAGGCTATCTAATCTATAGTGTTTACCAGCACCTTTAAGATCTAATAATGCTTTAAATGGTAGATAGTCATTATTTGCACTATTGTGTAAAATTTCTCTTATACTATCAAGCATTTCGTATTCAAATAATATGTATAAATAAGCATAATTTGCATCTTCATTTTTTGTACTTAAATCTTCAAAAAGTTTTATTATCTCTTCAGGAGAAAAAGATTTTTTATATATTTTTGCTAGTCTTAGATAGTCATTTTTAGCAAATTCTAAAGGTGATACGATTTTAATGATTTCTTCACGAGATAAAGAAAAACTTTCTTTTTTCTCACTATCTTTTTCAAAAAGGTCAAATGCTAAATCTTTATTAAATTTTATTGAATCAAAATTCTTTCTTATTGTTGTAATAGATTTATTTTTAATTAAACTTTGTATTGATGCATCAACTGTTTTTTGAGTATAATTAGTGCTTTTTTTGATAACATCTAGAGCAAAATCACTATCAACTTTTAATTTATTTAAAAGATTCATTTCCATTATTGGATTTGTATTAGGGAGTTTCAATTCTTTACTAGGGACATATTCACCACTAGTGATTTTGTTGATTTTTGATACTACATCTTGAATTTCTTTGTTTGTTGTTGAAAACTCAGAATTTTGAGGTGCAACATCTAGCTGAGAAATAGTAGCTGATATTTCTTTTGCTTCAGTTGTCTTAAATGCATGGTTATATTCTTGTTTTTCAATTTTAGCTTTTAATAATTGTATGATATTATCAAAATCTTTTTTAAAAGCATTTTTTTCAAAATAGCTTTTCATACCATAGAATATCATATGTAAAAAAGACAATAAAAATAATATAACTACTGGTATTACTACCCAAACAGCTATTGGCAAAACAATTCCATAGTCAAAAAAAGCAATTCTATAGTCATTAGCATTTACACTAAAGACATAACCAGCTATAACTATAATCAACAGTAATGAGAAAAAGAAATATTTTTTTAACCCCATAATACAACCCCTTGTTTATTTTTTTGTTTGCGCGCTTAGATTTTTTTCTACAAGCTCACGACATACTATACAATATTTTGCAAATGGTTTAGCTTTTAATCTTCCTAATGATATCACATCATCACACATTTCACAAATACCATAAGTTCCATGTTGGATTCGAGCTAAAGCAGAATTGATCTCTTCAAGTTCAGCAACTTGTTGATTGATTATCAATCCTTCAGTATAGCTATCACTACTTACTTCAGCGTAATCAAACTCATCATTAACCTCTTGACTCTTCAGTGAATCAATATTTTGCTTTCCATTATCAATGTTTGTCTGTATTATATCTTTTCTTTCTAATAAAACAGCTTTCATTTCTTCTATTTGTTTTTTATTTGGCACAACATTTCCCTTATTAAAAAATTGGAACATTATATTCAAAAGTTTCTAAAAAAAAGATAAAGTAGATATTAGGTGTTAGAGGATAGTTTGTAGAGGGTAGTTTGTAGATGAAAGATAATACTTTTATTAGATTTTATTTATGATATGGGTGGTTGTTGTTGATACAAAGACCTCTAAATATTTGTTCAAATAATACAATATGTGCTATTTTATGAGCCATTGTAAGATTACTTAAACTTATAGTAGTGTCACATTTTTTCAAGAATTCTTGCTCAAATCCATATGCCCCACCTATGAAAAAATTGTAGCTAGTATGATTTGATAAAATTTTTGCTAACTCAAAACTATCTACACTTTTGCCGAGGACATCAAGAGCTATGTTATAGCCATTTTTTAGATATGGCTCATATGCCATACTGTAGCTAAGTTTTGCTTCATTTTCGTTATTTGAACTTTGGGCTTTACTGATTGTGTTGTTAAAAATCTGAATATCTTTTACATCAGCATATTTTTTTGACATTTTGATAAATTCTTCTATTAATTTATCATAAGAATCATTTGATTTTTTTTGAATAGAATAAATATTTATTTTCATAAAAGTCCACTTCCTATAACATGATAGTAAACATTTGGGATATTATCATCTTGTTTTATTCCACCAATAGCTGCAACTTTATGTTTCGATATTTTTGCAAGATATGGAAGTCTATCACCCAAAATTGTGCTTACATCTTTGGTATTAGTTCCTCTATAAGCTCCAAGACCAATATAATCTAAATTTAGTTGATTTGCTTCAAGGATTTCCATTTCATTATGAGTTGATAGTCCAAGTATTTTATTGCCAATTTTTTTGCGTATTAGTTTCACTGCTAGGTCATGATTTTTATTTATAGAAGTTAAATCTTCTTGACCAATATGAAGTCCATCACAAAATTGGACTAAATTGATTTCATCATTGATTATAATAGGGATATCTGTGTGTTGTTTTAAAAAAATTAGATTTTGTTTTTTTTGCTCAAATGAGTCTGATTTGTCTCTGTATTGTATAATAAGAGCATTATTTGAAGTGGCAACACTCAAAAACTCTGATAAAGAGATATTTTTCTTTATCAGAGTCTCAAAGTCACAAAGTGCATATAGTCTCATGATGCCTTTTGGGTCAACATCATTTTCAGAAGATTGCCAAGAGTTTGTTTCATTTCATTTCTTTCAACTATCATGTCAATTGAGCCATGTTTTAGTAAAAATTCAGAACTTTGGAAACCTTCAGGAAGATTAGCTCCAATTGTTTGCTTGATAACTCTAGCTCCAGCAAAACCTATCAAAGCACCAGGTTCAGCCATAATAATATCACCTAAGAATGCAAAAGAAGCACTAACCCCTCCAAAAGTTGGGTCTGTAAGGATTGAAATATATGGTAGTTTTGCAGAGTCTAGCTTTTTCAGAGCTGCAGAAGTTTTTGCCATTTGCATTAATGAAAAAGTACTTTCTTGCATTCTAGCTCCACCACTAGCACTTACTATAATAACAGGTTCTTTTTTTTCTAATGCTCGATTTACCGCACGAACTATTTTTTCACCCTCAACAGAGCCTAAACTTCCACCCATAAAAGAAAAATCAAATACTACAAGCTGAGTAGGAATTTCATTTATTGTACACTCACCACTTACAATTGAGCTTGTTCTTCCACTTTTTTGGAATGCTTCTTCAAGTCTCTTTTTATAGCTTTTTTTATCTACAAAGTTCAAAGGGTCAGTAGGTACTAAATCATTATCAAACTCTACAAAGCTATTTTCATCACAAATTAACTCAATTCTTTTTTTAGCACCAATTCTCATATGAAAATTACATTTTGGGCAAACATTATTCTGATTTTCTACTTCTTTGAAAAACATCAAACCCTCACAACTAGGACATTTAACCCAGTGACTAGGAGCTTCTTCTATTTTTGGAGCTTCTGTTTGCTTTTCAAATCTTAACTTATTAAATAAACTTTTTAAATCCATTCTTGCCTCCATAAATCTTCGATTTAAGGCTAACAAATAATTAACAATTAATAATGAATAACTATAGAATCAGCTTCGCTGATAATAATTGTGACTTAAGTCACTCCACAGTTATTAGTTATTAGTTATTAGTTATTAATTAACTAAACTTTTAAACATCTCAACGCTATCTAGTTTTTCCCAAGGATAGCTACTTTTTCCTACTTGACCGTGAGCTGCTACATCAGCATACAAAAATGTATCATCTGATGGTGTGTCAAGTCCGAATTTTTTAGTAATCCAATTTGGTGTAAGAGGGAAAGTATCCATTACAAACTGTGATAACTTCTCATCAGTGATACCTTTTATAGCTGTACTATAGGTATTTACTGTAATAGATACTGGTTTTGCAACACCTATAGCATAAGAAATTTGAACTATTGCTTTTTTAGCAAGTCCAGCTGCAACTATATTTTTTGCTATATATCTTGCTGCATAAAGTCCGCTTCTATCCACTTTAGTATAATCTTTACTACTTTGTGCTCCACCACCAATAGGTGCATATCCACCAAAACTATCAACTATAAGTTTTCGCCCAGTTAGTCCACTATCGTGTAAACTTGAATGACTTACATACTTACCAGTTGGGTTTATATGGATTATACAATCATTTTGATTATAAAGTTCTTTTGGTAGTCCACTATCATTGATAAGACCTCTTATAAGGTTTCTAACAGTATCAATATCCATGCTTGCAACACAAGGAGCTGATACTACAATAGTGTGTATTTTTTTAGGTGTTGCTAAGTCAAAATTTTCTTTTGTAATATAATCCATAGTAACTTGAGTTTTGATGTCAACACCTAGTTCATTTGGGTGATTTAGTGCATATTCATAAACTTTATCAGCCAAAAGTCTTGCATAAGTTATAGCACTTGGCATATAGTCTTCTGTTTCGCAATCAGCATAACCAAACATTATACCTTGATCCCCAGCTCCTATTTCACCATCACTTTGGTCAACACCTTGGTTTATATCAGGGCTTTGTCTATTTAATAATACTTGTACTTGAATATCTTGCGGGTGTAAACACTCTTCTTTAGTAAAATATCCATTTCCATCATAACCTATTTTTTTAAGAGCGTTTATTGCTATATTTTTATAATCTTCTACACTAACATTAGCTTTTGTAGTAACTTCTCCACCTATGATAACATGCTTTCCAGCAACAAAAACTTCACTTGCAATTCTACTTTTGCTATCTTGCATCAAAAGAGCATCTACTATGCTATCAGCTATAATATCTGCACACTTATCAGGGTGACCTGGGCTTACTACTTCACTTGTAAATAAATAACTACTTACGGCATTGTTTTCCATTGATTGTTTTCCATCCTTTTTTTTAATTGAAGGAGATTATATTTAAAAAAGACTTAAATATTGTTAATTTTATCGATGATTAGGTATAATTAAGCACCAATTATAAATATATTGGCACAAATAAGGATATGTTTATGGAGTTGTTTTTTTATATATTGATTGTTGTTGTACTGTTTATTATAATTGTGATTGCACTTAAAAAATACTATGAACAAAAAGCTAAAATTTTATTAAGTTTGAAAAATGGAATATGTCCAAGTTGTGGAGCATTTTCAGATGATGTTGGTCATGCTATCGAATATCAAATTTTAAATAATGGTGGTTGTAGCGGAGTTAGTGATATATTATACACTTGTATTAAATGCAACAAAACATATTTTGTACAAGAAAGAGCAGGTGGGTGTTGTGGAAGATAAAATTAAGGATAATTTATAATGTTTGGAATTCAAGAGATTAGAAAAATCTTTATACTTGTATTGTTCTTGGTTACTTTTGGGGTGTTATTAGATATTTTTCTTGTAGAAAGACCTACTATTATGACAGAAAATAAAAAATATGCAATTATTGATGATGACCAAAAAGAAAATGAAAATATGGCAAGAATTTTGTATATTTCTTTGGAGTTTAATTCTTTGATTGAAGATATAAATACTAAAAATATTACTTCAGAGCAACTACCATATTATAAACAAAGAATAGAAAATATTAAATATGTAATTGATAAAGATGATAATGACTTAAGTTGGAATGAAGGGGCAAAACAAGAATTAGATGCAATTTTTCTAAAACTCCAATCTCAAAGTAAAGAACTTAGTTTTGAAGAGCTTTATGAAAAATATATCTCTATTGAACATAAAGAATATTGTAAAGATAAAGACAAAGACTCTAAAGCATATTATTTGGCAAAAGATTTAGAAAAAATAAATCCAGAATTATCGATAAAATATTATAAATTATCACTTGAACTTAATACACAAGAAGTTGTCAAATGGGCTATTTTTGAAGCTATTGGGTATCAGTATTTGATATTGGAAGACTTTGAACAATCAATATACTGGTATGAATTAGCTACAAAAGAGGAAGAAGATATTTATAATTGTAATCTTGGATTGGCATATGAAGGGGCTAGTGATTATAAAATGGCTTTTGATATTTTTGAAAAAGGGTATAAACTTCATGATAGTTGTGCTACCCATCAGCTTGGAACTTATTACTACAATGGTATATTAGATGGTATTCAAGATAAAAATAAAGGTGGTCAGATTTGGCTAGAAGCTTATGAGCTTTATAAAAAATATGATTTGAATTATAATGCTGAAATCACTTATAATTTAGGTATTTATTACATGGATATATTGAAAAATTATGAAAAAGGGAGATATTTTTTCGCTATTTCTGCTTTATTGGGAGATAGGGATTCTCAAGATATTTTGATTAATGATTCAAAACTTTATTCCCTTGATATGTCAAAATATTTTCTTGATGAAATAGTAAAAAATAAAAAGTTTTTATATCAAGAACTAATATCAAGATATAGAATAATATATGATGAAAAAGCTTTTTTAGATAATCAAAATGAGTATGAAATAGATAATGTCAAAGTCTCTATTAATGAAAATAAAATTTTGTTATTATCAACTGATAAAGATAAATTAAGAGATGTTATAAAAAGTATGATAGATATAATTTATATAGACATATACAAAGAAGAAGCTAAAAATAAGTTTGAATATTTTGGCGAAGGAACTCAAATAAATATAAGAGGATTGAGCATAGATTTATCAAAAGAAGATAAGACTTTTGTATGTGAAATAAAGGCTTTAAAATAAACAAAAGCTCAGAAGTCTGTTACTCTACAGTAACAGACTTAGCAAGATTTCTTGGCATATCTACATCATTTCCTAGTCTTATAGAAATTTCTTGTGATAATAACTGTAAAGCTACAAGCATCTCAAAAAATTCTAGCATATAATGGTTTGTTGTATTGATTTGTATAAAATCATCTGCAAGTTCAAAAGGTAATGCACTGATTGAACAAATTGTACTATCTCTTGCACTTAGTTCTTCTACATTTGATTTAATTTTATCATATAGTAAATTTTGAGGCATTAGTGCTATGGTGAAAAGCTCAGGGTCAGCTAACGCAATAGGACCATGTTTCATCTCTCCTGCAGGATAGCCTTCAGCATGAAGATAGCTTATTTCTTTGAGTTTCAAGGCACCTTCTAGGGCAAGTGGATAAAATACATCACGACCTATAAAGAAAAACCCATGACCGTGAAGGTATCTTTTTGAAAGGCGTTTACATTTTTCGTGCATTATACTTTCTATTTTTAGGGCTTTTGGTATGGCTCTTAGTGTATGAAGTTCATTTTGTATTAGAGTATCGCTTAACGCTTTATTTTTTGTGCCAATATAAAGAGCCAACATCCAAAGAACTAGTGTTTGTGTTGAAAATGCTTTTGTACTAGCTACCCCTTTTTCTATTCCTGCACGAGTAAGAAGTGTCACATCGGCAAGTCTTGTGATAGAGCTATTATCTACATTACAAACAGCCAGAGTTTTAAGCCCAGCATTTTTTGCCATTTTAAGTGCTTCTAATGTATCTGCTGTTTCTCCACTTTGGCTGATAACAACAAAAAGAGTATTTTTAAGTAATAATGGCTCTTTATATCTGAACTCACTAGCTATTTCTATAGAACATCTCATTTTTCCAAGGCGTTCAATAAGATAGCTTCCTACCATACCAGCATGATAGCTAGTACCACAAGCACAAATTTTGATATCAAAGATATTATCAAAAAAACTATTTTCTATTTCATCAAAGTTCGTACCATTATCTTTTATACGCCCAAGCATACAATCACTTGCCACATCACTTTGTTCATAAATCTCTTTTTCCATAAAAAATCTAAAACCATTTTTTTGGGCTAGTTGTTTTGAAGTTTGAAGTTTATTCCATATTTGTTTTTTCTCATTATAAAAGCTAATATTATCTTGAGTTACTTCCCCAAAATCACCATCTTCAAGATATATTACTTCATTTGCATATCCAATAAGCGGTGCATCACTACTTGCAAAAAACATTTCATCAGAATTTTTACCTATTATCATAGGTGAGCCTGATTTTGCAAAAAAGATTTTGTTTTGCTCACTTTTAGTAATCAAAAGTATCGCATAAGCACCATGAAGTTCTTTTATAGTATTTTTAAAAGCTTGTGCAGAGTCATTTGTTTGCTCAAAGTGTTTTTCAAAAAGGTGTACAATTACTTCCGTATCTGTTTGGCTCAAAAATTCTACACCATTTGCTTGTAATGAAGTTTTTAATTCTTTGTAGTTTTCTATTATACCATTGTGTACTACGAAACTATAGTTTCCAAGATGTGGGTGAGCATTGATTTCAGTTGGTTTACCGTGTGTTGCCCATCTTGTGTGACCAATACCTGTACTAAATGTTGAATTTTGAATATTTAATGTTGAATTATTATTTAGCTTGTCTTCTAGGTTTACTAGTTTTCCTACAGCTTTAAAAACTTCTATACTGTCACATCCCAAAAGTGCAATCCCAGCACTATCATATCCACGATATTCAAGTTCTTTTAGTCCATCAATTAAAAATTTTTTTGTATCTTTTTGTCCTATATATCCAACTATTCCACACATTATTTATCCTTTTTTAATAGGGTTTTGAATTCATCAGCACTTATTGGTTTAGAGTAATAGTAGCCTTGATAATAATCACAACCTTCATTTTTCAAGAAATCAAGTTGTTCTTTTGTCTCTACACCTTCTGCTAGTACTTTTAGCCCTAGTGTTTTTGCCATTGAAATAATCGTTTTTGTAATTTGTACATCATCATTTTCCAATGGTACACCATCAATAAAGCTTTTGTCAATTTTGATTATATCAAGAGGAAGTTTTTTCAAATAACTTAGACTTGAATATCCAGTACCAAAATCATCTAATGATATCATAAAATTAGCATTTTTAAATTCTTCCAAACACTCAATTGCTTGAGCAATATCTTTGATGAAAATAGATTCTGTTACTTCAATTCCTATATTTACAGGGTTGATATCAAATTTTTGTAAGATTTCTTTAAAATCATTTATTAAAGTTAGTTTTGTCAACTCTAATGATGAAATATTTACTGATAATTTAAAATCTTTACCAATAAATGGTAACAAGTGTTTTAAATCCTCACAGCTTTGTTTGAGTACAAATTGGCTAATTCCAGATATTAAGCCTCTTTCTTCAGCAAATGTAATGAATTCTTTTGGTGATACCAATTCTGAACCATTTTGCCATCTAATCAAACTTTCAACTCCAAGTATTTTACCACTTGTCATATCAATTTGTGGTTGATATAACACTATAAATTGATTTTTTATAATAGCTTCTTTTAGTTGAGTAGAAAGTGTTAAATTTTTTCTAGCTTGTAGGGTAAGTGAATTGTTATAAAATCTAAATTGACCACGATCTTCTTTTTTTGCAAGATAAAGTGCTGCATCACTATATTGAAGTAACTCATGAGCATTTAGAGTATTATCAGGATAAAGTGAAATACCAAGTGTGGCACTTAAATAAATATATGATTCATTTGATAAATGCCAAGCTTTATTTATGGCTTTAATCAATTTATCAGCAATAATTGCACAATCTTCTTGATGTATTATATCTTCTACAACAATACAAAATTCATCACCACTAATTCTAGCAACAAAATCATACTCATCTGAATGAAGTTTCAACATATTTGCCACTAAAATAAGTAATTCATCCCCAATACTATGACCAAAACTATCATTTATATCTTTGAATCTATCTAGTCCTAATACGATAAGAGCTATTTTTGTTTTATTTCTATTTGCTTTTTTTATTGCAATATCTAGATGTTCATTGAGTACAATCTTATTTGGTAAGTTGGTTAGTATATCATGGTGAGCTATATAGTGAATTTTATCTTGCATTGCTTGTTTTTCAGTTATATCATAGAGTAAACAATGTGTAAATTTTTCTCCATTATATAAATCTTTAGAAACTTTTCCATTAACTTCTATTGTTCTTATACCATTATCTTTTGTTTTAAAATTGAATATTTTATTTTTTACTTCACCATTTGATAATAGTTCACCAAAAGAACATTGTAGATGTTCCAATTCGTCAGTTATAAAATTGCCTATAAAAGACCCAATAACTTCATCATATTGATATCCACTAAATTTAAGCCAAGCTCTGTTTACATCAATAAGAATCCCTTTTGAATCTAAGCTTTGATAAGGTAATGGAGCATTGTCAAATAAATTTTTAAATCTCATTTCACTTTCAATAATAGATTTTTGCATATTTTTCAGTTGAGTAATATCTTCTTTGATAGCTACAAAGTGAGTAATATCACCATTAGAATCTATAATGGGAGTAATTGAAAGTTTTTCATTATATAAACTCCCATCTCTTCTTTTATTTACAACTTCACCTTTCCAGCTTTTTTTGGAAAGTATAGTACTCCATAAGATTTCATAAAATTCACCAGTTTGAATACCAGATTTTGTCAAATGATTTGGTTTTTTTCCTAAAATATCTTTTATTTTGTATCCAGTGAGTTCTTCGAAAGCATGATTACACCATCTAATAATTGCATCTTTATCTGTTATAACAACAGCATTTGCTGATGATTTAAGAGCAATATCTAGTAGTTTTAATTCTTCATCTTGTTTTTTTATAATATCAAGTTCATAATTTTTTTGAGAAAGTGTATGTGTCAAAAGTTCAATTTTTTTACTTTGCATTGATTTTAATACATCATGTCTAGTGATAATCCCTGCAAGTGAGCCATCATTATTTACGACAACCAATCTTCTAATTTTAAGTTCTTCCATCAAATTAACACTATAAGATAAAGAATCTGTTGTATTTACAGTACTCAAAGGTGATGACATAACATCTTTTAATATCATCATATTTTTGCTTTGTTTTGCGTATTGAACCATATCTCTTTCTGTTATGATTCCAATAGGTAGGTTTGAGTCATCTACAATAACAAGACAACTAATATGATAATGCATCATAGTAGCCGCAGCATCACTTAAAGTATATTCAGAAGTCATAGTAATGACATCTTTTATCATAACATCAGCAGTTGTTTTTAGTTTTATTAATACATCCGTATCAAGATATTTTAAAAAGTTGCTTTGTGTTGCAATTCCTTTGATTTTTTTATCATCATCAACTGCAATTATATGACGGCAATGTTTGTCTTGCATGATTTCAAATGCTTTATAGATTTCAATTTCTTCATTTATTACAAATAATTCTTGAGAGTTTAAAAAATCTTTTGCGGTTAAATTATCTATATTCATACCAGTAGCAACAACTTTGATAGCATCAAATTCTGTAAAAATACCAATAGGATGCTTTTTGCTATCAGTTACTATGATAGAACTTATTTTATTTTCTTGCATAGTAGAAAGAAGTGATGAAATTAAATCATGTTTACTTGCAATTTTAACATTAGTAGATATTATATGTTTTAGTTTCATGGTTGCCTTTATTTGGAGTGACTAAGTAACTAAGAGACTGAGAAACTAAGCTTTTTATTTCTCAGTCCCTCAGTTTCTCAGTCTTAATGAACTCAGGCGTATGTCTGTACTCACTTTGTTCGCACAAAGACATCGCCGTGCGGAGCTGTTGTGCTTGCACTCTCTTTGAGAAAAATGTGAAGCAGTTCACCTTTTCGTTACGCTCCTCTCTCAGTCTCTCAGTCTCTTAGTCTCTTAGTCTCTTAGTCTCTTCCTAATGTAAAAAATGTCTAACACCTGTAAAATACAAGCTCATGCCATATTCATCAGCAGCTTGTATCACTTCATCGTCTCTTACGCTTCCACCTGGTTCTATTACGCATTTGACACCAGCTTTTTGAGCTTCGTCTATACTATCTCTAAATGGGAAAAACGCTTCACTAGCCAAACATGCTCCACTTACATCAAGACCCATGTCAGTTGCTTTTCTAAGTGCTGCTTTTGCTGCATCAACTCTTGAAGTCATACCCATACCAACAGCTACCATAGCAGAGTTTTTCACATAAACTACACAGTTTGATTTTGTCAAAGATGCTATCTTATAAGCAATCTCCAAATCTTTCATTTCCCCAGATGAGGCACTTAATTTTGATACTTGTTTTGCATTTTTTACTTCGTCAACGCCAACCTTATCAGCGTCTTGAAGTACAAATCCACCATCAACAATTTTGAAGTTTATCTCATCGTTTGCCATTTCAAGCTTTTTCGTACCTTGGCTAAATAGTTTGATTCTTTGTTTTCTACTTAGTTCTTCTACTGCTTCAGATGTGAAGTCCGCTGCAAATACAACTTCTAGGAAAATTTCGTTCATTTTTTTTGCAAGGTCAAGCTCAACGATACCATTTACCGCTACAACACCACCAAATGCACTTACTGGGTCACATTTAAGAGCTTCCGTGTAACTTTCTAGCAATGTATCTTTGATAGCAAAACCACAAGGATTTCCATGTTTTACTATTGCGATTGCATTGTCATCTCCAAACGCACTTGCTATTTTTGCAGCTCCACTAATATCACCCATATTATTGAAGCTTGGCTCACCTTTGATTACTTTGAATTTATTTGAAAAGTGCTTGTCAAACTCATACAATGCCCCTTTTTGATGAGGGTTTTCACCATATCTTGTATCAAATACTTTATTTCCTACTATAAAAGTTTTGTCACCAAAACCATTTTTAAATCTTTTGTTCATATAGTTTGCTATCATAGAGTCATAACTAGCTGTATGTTCATAAGCTTTTATCATCAAATCTCTTCTAAATTCGATAGTATTTGTATTGTTTTTGAGATTTTGTAAAACCAAATCATAGTCAGCCACATCAGTGATGATTATCACGCTATCAAAATTCTTCGCAGCACTTCTAACCATAGCAGGTCCACCAATATCTATATTTTCTATAATTTCTTCGAAATCATCAGTTTTTTCGATAGTTGCTTTGAATGGATATAGATTTACACACACCAAATCAATCCCCTCAATTCCTAGCTCTTTTGCTTGGTCTAAGTGTGATTGTTTGTCGCGTCTGTGAAGAATCCCACCGTGAATATAAGGGTTTAGTGTTTTTACACGACCTTCAAAACACTCTGGAAATTTAGTAACTTCATTGGCTTCAATTACAGCTATATTATTATCTTTTAAAGTTTTGTATGTTCCACCAGTTGATATTATCTCAAAACCAAGCCCCACAAGCTCTTTTGCAAAATTTACAACACCACTTTTATCACTTACACTTATTAATGCTCTTTTCTTACTCACTTACTATACCTTTGAATCTATTTTATCAATTAATTTGTATGATTATATCCAAAAGTAGATTAATGTAAATTTTAATAAAAATTAAATTACACTAGCTAATATGTGTATTTGTATTTAAAGTATTTACATTTCAAACAAAGGTTAGTTACTGGTTGATTGTCGAATTATCTAATATATATTGCCCATATTCCATATAGCCTTCTTTTGTCGGATGAATTGAGTCTGCAAACATATTTGGTTTTAAATATCCTAATTTTTCTGTACCATTTGTTGACCATTTCACATAATCAATCAATTCTACATCTTGTGTTTTAAGCCAATTATTAGTTTTTATTATTTCTTTCTCTATCTTTTGAGGTATATTTTTGTATCCCCCAATATTAGCCATAATCAATTTAATATTGTCAGCTTTACATTTTTGAATAATCCATAAAAAATTTGGCTTTACATCTTCAAATTTATAACCTTTTCTAAAATCATTGACTCCAACATGTATATATACTATATCTGGATTTTCTGTTGCAACATTAATATCCCAGTTTTCTTTTATATAAAAAGTAGTTTTATCTGGTATACCATTGTTTAATACTTTTGCTTTCGTACCTTGTTCAATAGCAAAAGAAATTTGTCCATATTCATTTTTTTTCGTTAAATCTTTTTTTGGATAAAGTCTTGATTTGGTTAGTTTATACCCTTGAGATATTGAATCTCCTATAACTAAAATAGTTTTTTCTTTTTTAGAAATTATATTTTTATTATCATTAGAACTTAATTGAGTGCCACCCCCCCCTAACATTATCAACATCACTACTAGTAGTAGAGATTTAATTCGTGAATTGATTTTAGATATTGTACATTGATGGTATCTGGTAGAAGATATGTATTTCCCTAAATTTCCCATAAATTTTTTTTTCAATTTTATGCCTTTACTTTATTTAATACACTTTAATGAAGTTTATTTTATTACAAATAATATTACCTATAATAACTTTTCAGTTTTTATAATTATTTTTAGTTATACTATAATAAGCCACTTTCGTGACTTATTACTTATAGATCTTGTTCTACTACTTCTTTAAATCTATTGAAATATACTTTACTTAATCCTGATAAATCAGCTACTACATCATTTATCTTGATTTTATCTCCGCCAATAGTACCTATTTTTGATACTTTGATACCTATTTCGTTTGCAAGTGCTTCAAAAGCGTTTTTGTTGCTAGGAGTTACTTCAACTATAGCTCGGCTTAGTGTTTCACTAAATAAATCATTACCAGAAGTTAAATCTACTTTTACATCTACACCTTTGCCACCAATACAAGCCATTTTTGATAAACTCACAGCTAGTCCGCCTACACCTATATCTTTAGCAGATTTTAGTAAGCCTTTTTCGTTTGCTTTGATTATCAAATCCCAAAGTTTCATCTCTTTATCAAAGTCAACTTCAGGGTGAACTCCGCCTACTATTCCGTAAAACTTTTTCATATACAGTGAGCCACCAAATTCGCTTTTTGTGTCACCTATGATATAAAGTTTGTTTCCATCAGTTGTAAGTTTGCTTGGTAGTACTTTGTTAGCGTCGCTATTTACCCCAACCATACAAATAGTAGGAGTAGGGAATATACTCACACCGTTTGTTTCATTGTATAGTGATACATTTCCACCAGTTACAGGAGTATTAAGTGCCAAACAAGCATCTTTTATACCTTCACAACACTCTTTAAACTGCCACATAACCTCAGGATTTTGTGGGTTACCAAAGTTTAGGTTGTCGGTAATTGCTAGAGGTCTAGCACCACTTGTAGCTACATTTCTACCACTTTGCATAACAGCTGCTGCAGCTCCAAGTTTTGGGTTGATATAACAAAATCTTGTATTACAATCACTACTCATGGCAATCGCACGACCTGTTTCTTTTACTCTGATTACACTTGCATCAAGACTTCCAGGACCTTTTATAGTGTTTGTTTGTACCATTGAGTCAAATTGTGTATAAATCCAGCTTTTATCAACTACTTCAATATCACTCATAAGTGCATCATATGCCTCTTGATTTGAAATATTTTTATTCATTTTTACATCAGCAACACTCTCTAAATAAACAGGTTTTGCTATAGGGCGATCAAGTACTGGTGCTTCTTCACTTACAGGTTGTACTGGAATTTCAGCACATTTTTCACCATGCCAAAATAGCTCCATATTACCAGTAGCTGTAACTTCACCAATCACAGCAACATCAAGTTCCCATTTTTCAAATATATCAATAATAGCTTGTTCACACCCTTTTTTTGCACAAATAAGCATTCTTTCTTGTGATTCACTTAGCATGAAATCATAAGGAGTCATTCCTTCTTCTCTTGCTGGTACTTTGTCAAGGTGCATTATCATACCGCTACCACTTCGTCCAGCCATTTCAAATGAACTTGAAGTGAGTCCAGCTGCTCCCATATCTTGGATACCTATGATTAAGTCAGTTTTAAACAGCTCCAAACAAGCCTCAAGTAAAAGTTTTTCAGTAAATGGGTCACCTACTTGAACAGTTGGTCTTTTACTAGCACTATCATCATCAAATGAAGCACTACTCATGACCGCCCCACCTAGTCCATCACGACCTGTTTTACTTCCCACATACATTACAGGATTGCCTATACCCTCAGCCTTACCATAAAAAATCTCATCACTTTTTGCAAGCCCTAAAGTAAACGCATTTACAAGGTTGTTCCCTGCATAACAATCCTCAAAAGATGTCTCTCCACCAACAGTAGGAACACCCATACAGTTACCGTATCCACCAATTCCAGCAACAACACCTCTTAAAAGGTATCTATGTTTTTTCGCTGTTTCACTATCACCATCAATTGAAGCAAATCTGATAGAATTTAAACTAGCAACTGGACGAGCACCCATAGTAAATACATCTCTCAAAATTCCACCAACTCCAGTAGCAGCACCTTGATAAGGCTCTATAAAGCTTGGGTGGTTGTGTGATTCCATTTTAAATACAGCTGCATAACCATCACCTATATCAATAACACCTGCATTTTCTCCTGGACCTTGTATAACCCATGGAGCTGATACTGGAAAACCTCTTAAATATTTTTTACTTGATTTATATGAACAATGTTCACTCCACATAGCAGAAAAGATACCGATTTCTACTACATTTGGATCACGACCTAAGATTTTTTGAATATGTGTTAAATCTTCAAGACTAAGTTTATGTGCTAATGCTATTTCTTCTAAGGATTGTGGCTTTTGCATTTGTTGACCTTCTTACTATTTATTTTCTAAAATTTCTATTGATTTGATTGTGTCACCTTGACCTATAGCATCAAGTGCTATAAAACTATCTTTATCATTTTTTTCAATTCCACCAAATACAGTGTGAACTCCATCAAGATGAGGACATGGTACAAAACATATAAAGAATTGACTTCCACCAGTGTTTTTACCAGCATGAGCCATAGACAAACTTCCTCTTTTATGAACTTGTTTATCAGCTCCTGTTTCACATTTGATTGACCATCCTGGTCCGCCATTTCCTCTACCGTTTGGACATCCACCTTGAGCCATAAATCCAGGTATTACTCTGTGAAATTTAAGACCATTATAAAAGCCATCATTTGCTAATGTTGCAAAGTTTGCCACAGCTATAGGAGTCTCTTTTGGAAATAATTTAACCCAAATAACACCATGGTCAGTTGTAATTTTTGCATATTGAAACTTAGCCATTGTAGCTTCGTCTATTGTGTACTCTTTAAGATCTTTTCCAAATCCAAACATATAAGTCCTTAATTTTTTATTTTGAAATTTTTGGTATTATACAAAAAAGTTGTTTAAAATTAGATGTTTGGAATTATATATAGGAATTTGTAACACTACTTAAGTGATTGTATTGTAAAATACCACCTATTTTTAATATATAACCAAGGTCTTAAATTGTTTAAAAAAATATTTATATTTACATTATGTAGTTTAGCTTTATATGCTTCACAAAGAGATTTTTCTTTTCATAAAATGCAAGGAGAACCGAATGCCCCAACACTACTTGTAATTGGTGGAGTTCATGGTGATGAACCTGGAGGATATTTTGCCCCTGTACTTATGCTAAAACATTATGATATCAAAAAAGGCTCAGTTTATGTTGTGCCAAATCTAAACTTTGACAGTATAGTAGAACATCGCCGTGGAAAATATGGTGATATGAACAGAAAATTTGCTGATATTCAAGCTAATGACCCAGATTTTAGACATGTTGAGAGAATAAAAGAGCTTATAACTTTGCCAGAAGTTGCGTTTGTATCAAACTTACATGATGGAAGAGGATTTTACAGACATAAATGGGAAAGTGCAATTTTCAACCCATCAGCTTGGGGACAGTCATACATTATAGACCAACACAAAATAGAAAATGTTGAGTTTGGAAATCTTGATGAAATCACAGCTAATATGGAATCTATCTTAAATAAAGATTTACACGAAAATCATCATACTTTTAATGTAAAGAATACAGAAACAAAAGAAGTAGATGAAGCTATGCAAAGATCACTTACATACTATGCAGTAACAAATCAAAAACCTGCAATTGCGGTAGAAACAAGCAAAAATATAACTGAACTTGATTTGAAAGTAATATATCAACTTCGTTCTTTTGAGGCACTTATGCAAGTTATGGGAATAGAATATACCAAAAATATTGAATTAACTCGTGATGATGTTCAAAAAAGTTTGAGTGAATATGGAACAATAAAATTAAATGATAAATTTACTATAGAACTAAGTGATACAAAATTTGCGACAAGATTCGTACCTATGAAAAAAGAAGATAATATAATAGAATTTTCACATCCATTAGGTTCTGTTATCAAAAGAGATAAGTATTATGATATTCAAATAGGACACTTGAGAGTAGGGACTATTTATCCACAGTATTTTGACTTTAATTGTGATGTCAATTCAGCCAAACTAGATATTGATGGAGAAGTCAAAGAGATTAAATTTGGTGAAATAGTTGATGTTCAAAACAACTTCAATGTTTTATCTCAAAAAGGTATTAGGGTCAATGTTATTGGATTTGTTACAAAAAACAAAGTTAGCCAAGATGATATCACTGTAAAAAAAGGTGATATTATAGAACGATTTGCTATGGATAATCAAAATAAAACATTTAGAATAGAGTTTTATGATGGTAATAGCTTTTGTGGTATGATTGGTGTTAGGTTTCAATAATTCAACAATCCAAGAGTTAAATACTCTTGGCAAAAACAAAACACCATTTTTAGTAGTAATCAGCTTTGACAAAAGTGAAATTGATATTATTCCTAATCCTTATAATAACGAAAATATCCAATTTTGTATTGATGGTGAAGAAAAAAGTTTAGTAGTAAAAAAATTTGATTATATAAAGCCAATAGATTTTAAAGAGTATAAAGTCCAATTTGATAAAATTATCCAACACATTAAAGATGGTAATACATATCTAATAAACCTCACAGCCCCAACAAAGATTCAAACTAATTTCTCTTTAAATGAAATTTACGACAATTCAAGTGCTAAATTTAAGCTATACTACAAAGATAAATTCGTATGTTTTTCACCAGAGAGATTTATAAAAATTTGTGGTAATAAAATATATACATACCCTATGAAAGGCACTATTGATGCTTCCGTCAAAGATGCCAAGAATAAGCTTCTAAATAACCCAAAAGAACTAGCAGAGCATACAATGGTAGTAGATTTGTTGAGAAATGATTTATCTATAGTATCATCTAATGTAAGAGTTACAAATTTTAGGTATATAGACAAAATTAGTGCTGGAGAGAAGCAATTGTATCAAATAAGTTCTGAAATTGTTGGTGATATGGAAGAAAATTGGTATGAAAATATAGGCTCAATATTGGATGAGTTGTTACCAGCTGGCTCTATAACAGGTGCTCCAAAACGAAGCACAGTACGAATAATCCAAGATGTTGAAGAATATGATAGAGGCTTTTTTACAGGAGTTTTTGGATATTTTGATGGTATTTCTTTTGACAGTGGGGTTATGATACGATTTCTTCAAAAAAATGATGATGGGAATATGGTATATAAAAGTGGTGGAGGCATTACCCTTGACAGTAATGTATCACAAGAATATGAAGAACTTATATCAAAGGTATATTTAGCATGAATGACCCAATAGTATCTAAAGAGCAAATTTATTTTGAAACTATAAAGTGTAAAAATAATACAATATACAACCTAGATTATCATAATCACAGATTCAATACTACAAGAAAAGAGATATTTGGAAATGATGATTTTATTGATTTGAAAGATTTTATAAAAGTTCCAACAAAAGAGCTTTTAAAATGTAAAGTTAATTATGCTCATAGTATAATAGACATACAATTTGATAAGTATAAAAAACGAGATATAAAAAAGTTTAAATTAGTTTTTGATGATGCTATAGAGTATAAATATAAATCTTCATCAAGAGATAAAATAAATAAACTTTTTGATAAAAAAGAAGATTGCGATGAAGTCATAATAGTAAAAAATAATCTCATTACAGATACAAGTATTGCAAATATTGCTATAATGTATAATAATATTTGGCTTACTCCAAAAACCCCTTTATTAAGTGGTACTACAAGACAAAGGTATCTAGACAATGGAGTATTACAAATGGCTGATATAAGTGTTGAGATGCTTTTAGTTGCACAAAAAATAGCACTTTTAAACGCTATGATAGATTTTGATATAATTGAAGAAATAATAATACATACAGGAGATAAAAAATGATAGTAGATTTAATAAATAATACAAGTTATCAAAAAATTGTAACGGTTCAGATTCGAGAAATTATAAAATTTTTGGTTGAACACTCAAATGAGTTTGGAATAACTGCAAATATCAAAGGAGTATCATTTAATCCAGAATTACCAAGTGTAATTAGTGCAAAATTAGCACCATTTCCAATGTTTGTATTGGCTAATTATAGCTTTGAATCTTTAAATGTATATGATGATTATTTGGAGTTTGAAGCTGGGTTTGGGAAAGAAAATTTCGGTAGTGTTATAAAAATACCATTAAAAGCAATTTTTCAAATAGTTGTAGATGAGTCTATACTATATCTAAACCCAGTAGCGACATTGAATAATATATTTGAAAATACCAACAATATAGCAAAGTCAAAAAGTAAACTTACCCTTGCAAGTAAAAAATTATAACTTTTTACTTGGCTGAGAATTTGACCAATGCACTTCCCCAAGTAAGTCCACCACCAAAAGCATCTAGTAATATAGTCATACCATTTTTAAGTCTTCCATCTTCATAACATTCATTTATTGCCATAGGTATACTAGCTGAAGAAGTATTACCATATTTTTCTACAGTTAGAACTTTTTGAGAATCTTCAAAACCAAGAGCATCACCTACAGCTTTGATAATTCTATAGTTTGCTTGATGTGGAATAAATAAATCTATGTCACTATTTTGAAATTGATTTTTTGCCATTATTTTTTGAACATCAGATGTAAGAGTTTTTACTGCAACTTTAAAAGTTTCATTCCCTTTCATTTGCATAAAATGTTTTTCACTATCAACTCCTGGAGTCATAAGAAAATCACCATATGCTCCATCTGCACTACAGCTTACATCTATTATTGCTTCTTCTTTATTAGAAGTTGCACTTATTATTGCTGCTCCAGCACCATCACCAAATAGCATACAAGTTGTTCTATCTGTATAGTCAACTATAGAGCTAAGTTTTTCAGCACCAATAATAAGGACATTCTTTTTCATCCCTGATTCAATAAAAGCTTTTGCGATAGAAAGTGCATAAACAAAACCAGTACATGCAGCACTTATATCCAATGCCATAACGCCATTTAATCCAAGCTTATCACCAATAATACATGCAGTAGAAGGCATACAATAAAAATCTGGTGAAATGGTAGCACATACTATTAAATCAATTTCACTTTTTTCAATTCCAGCTCTTTGAATAGCTATTGTTGAGGCTTTTACTGCCAAATCACTACAAAGTTCATCTTCACTTGCAATTCGTCTTTGTTTAATACCTGTTCTTTTTGTAATCCACTCATCACTTGTATCCATTCTTTGGATAAACCAGTCATTATCTCTTATTTGAGAAGGCATATAAGCGCCTATAGAACGAAAAGAAGCATATATCATTAACTTATTCCTGAATATTTGTAGAACTATTACTATTTGAATAGTGTGCTAATTTTTCTTCAATATGAAGGTTCAAATTAGAATTTGCTGCGGCAATTGCTTGAAAAATTGCATTTTTGACAGCTTTTGCATTACTTTTGCCATGAGATATAATTACAGGAGATTTTACACCAAGAAGTGGTGCTCCACCATATTCTGCATAATCAACACGAAGTTTTAGATTTTTGAAAACTTTTCTCATCAAAACAGCACCGAGTATTGCAATAAGAGATCTTTTTAGATTTTTTTTGATAATTTGAGTGATAGTATCTGCTACACCTTCAGCAGTTTTAAGCATAATATTACCAACAAATCCATCACAAACTACAACATCAACTGTTCCTTTGAAGATATCATTACCTTCAACATTCCCAGCAAAGTTAGGAAGTTTTGATATAAGTTTGAAAGCTGCTTTTGTAGTTTCATTACCTTTTGATTCTTCTTCTCCATTGCTCAATATTCCAAGTAATGGCTCGTCAATGTTTAACACATCACGAGCATAAGCTTGACCCATTATAGCAAATTCAAAAAGATTTTTTGGTTCACAATCAACATTTGCACCCACATCTAATACTAATACATTTTGAGCATCACTTGTAGGCATCAATGTTGCAATAGCAGGGCGACTTACACCTTTTAATCTTCCAATTCTTAGTGTTGCTAAACTCATACTAGCTCCACTATGTCCAGCACTCACAACAGCTTGTGCTACACCTTCACGAACAAGTTCAATTGCTTTATAAATAGAACTTTCTTTTCGTTTAAGTGCGTCAGTTGCACCATCTTTCATGTCAATAACATCAGAAGACTCTAGGAATTCTACTCTATTGTGTAAAGATTTAGGAATAAAATGAATAATTTCATCTTTTTTCCCAACAGCTATTGCGGAAAATTGAATATTAGTACGAAGAGCATCAACTAGGCCCTCCATAATAGGTGCAGGTCCGAAATCCCCACCCATTGCATCGATTGCAATCTTAATCATTAGTTTTTATATTCACCTGTAGTTGGGTTTACATTATGAGGCATTCTCCATGTTCCATCACTGTCTTTTACTGGTCTTTTTAATGTAATTTTATAGTGAGTTCTTCTTTTTGCACTTCTTGTATGACTCACTCTTCTTTTTGGTACTGCCATTGGTTATCCTTTTATTTTTTAAAATTCTTTTTCTAAAATTTGATTATCTTTTAGACATTCGTCACAAATATGATAATCACTTCTTATAGATTCTAATTCACTATTTAAAATTTCATTAAAATCTATACTTCCACTTAATACTTCAACTACATCTAAATCTATATCATCTTCTTTTGGTGAATAAATGCCATCACAAATCAAAAGTTCAATAGGCTCATCTATAGCCAAATCAATATCTTTACCACATCTAGAACATATGATATCTAGTTTTCCACTAATGTTAGCTTCTACTTTAACTAATTCTTGTGGTATTTTACAAAAAGTTCCCTCAAAATTTACTAAATTGTAACTAATTTGGAAATCTTTTTTGCTAAATGGTACTTTTTTAAACTCTATTTGCATAGTTATTAACAAATTTCTCTTTTTGAAAAGAAAAATTCAATCTCAATTTTTGCATTTTCTAAAGAATCACTTCCGTGAACTGCATTAGCATCTATACTTTCTGCAAAATCTGCTCTTATTGTTCCAGCAGCTGCTTCTTTTGGATTAGTTGCACCCATAAGGTCTCTATGTGTTAATACCGCATTTTCGCCTTCAAGAACACTAACAACAACAGGTCCACTAATCATAAACTCTACTAAGTCTTTGAAAAAAGGTCTTTGTGCGTGAACTGCATAAAAAGCTTCAGCATCAGCTTGACTTAATTGCATTTTTCTAGTAGCTGCGATTCTTAATCCACTTGTTTCGAATCTATCAAGTATTTTACCAACTACACCTTTAGCCACTGCATCAGGCTTGATTATAGACAATGTTTGTTCCATTTTCTTCTCCATCTTTTATGTTTTCTTTTTGAGTCGCGGATTATACCCAAAAAATAAAAAAAAGGCAAGAGGTAAAAAACCTCTTGCCTTTTTGGATGTAATTTAAACTAAAAATTAATCTTGAATACAAGGTTCTCCATCAACAGCACCTGCAGTTTTTGGGCTATCCCATACAATACAACCCTCAGTTGGACATGCTTCTGCACACGCTGGAGTATCATGATGTCCTGCACACTCTACACATTTATCTGAGAATACATAATAAATATCTTCACCTGTTGGATTCTCATCATTATCTACGATAGCTTCTGTTGGACACTCGTCTAGACATGCGTCACAGCTTATACATAAATCAGTTATTTTTACTGCCATTTTATTCTCCTAAAGTTTAATGTGTATAACTTTAGCAAATCTAAAATAAAAAACACTTTAAAGTATCTTTAAATATGACTTTATTTTGCTAACTTTGTCTAATTTTTCCCAATTAAACTCTTCACACTCTCTTCCAAAGTGTCCATATACTGATGTTTTTTTATAAATAGGTCTTAGTAGGTCAAGTTCTTTGATAATACCTGATGGACTAAGAGGAAATATATTTTTGACACATTCTTCAATTAATTCTTCTTTTATGGTAGATGTATTGTGTGTATTTACCATTATTGAAATTGGCTCAGATAAACCTATAGCGTATGAAATTTGTATTGATGCTTTTGTACATGCACCAGAAGCTACTAGGTTTTTGGCTATATATCTTGCCATATAAGCACCACTTCTATCTACTTTTGTAGGGTCTTTACCACTAAAAGCACCACCTCCATGGGGAGAGCTTCCTCCATATGTATCTACTATAATCTTTCGTCCAGTTAGCCCAGTGTCTCCAGCTGGTCCTCCTATTACAAATCTTCCAGTTGGGTTGATATGTATGATAGTTTTATCATCCAAAAGCTCTTTTGGGATTATTGGTTTGATAACATCTTCAATAATATCTTCTTTTAGTACATCCATAGGAACATCATTTGAGTGTTGAGCAGATACTACTATAGTATGGACTCTTTTGATTTTATTACCATCGTATTCTACAGTAACTTGAGTTTTGCCATCAGGTCTAAGGTATGCTAATGTTCCATTTTTTCTCACAGATGAGAGTTGAGATGCAAGTTTATGTGATAGCATAATAGCAAGTGGCATAAATTCTGGTGTTTCATCACAAGCATAACCAAACATCATACCTTGATCCCCAGCTCCAAGCTCACCACCTTCATGATCAACTCCTTGAGCAATATCAGGACTTTGTTCACCTACACCATTTAGTACTCCAGCACTTCTATAATCAAAGCCAAAACTAGCATCTGTGTAGCCAATTTCTCTTATTACATCTCTTGCAATTTCAGCTAATGGGGCATATGTTTCTGTTTTGATTTCTCCACCAATGATACAATAACCATTTGATAACATAACCTCGCATGCAACTCTAGCTTTTGGGTCTCTTGCAATTATATAGTCTAATATCGCATCACTTATTTGATCAGCCATCTTATCAGGATGACCTTCTGTTACAGATTCACTTGTAAATAAATAGTTTTTAGTCATAATCTCTCCAATTGTCTATATTTTATAACATTTGGTAGATTGTATCGTATTTGGTTTTAAATGATGTTTATAAAATTCAATTTCTTTAAAGTTATTCTTTTGGTATTGTAACACTATTTATTAGTGTCATATGTTTTAATCATTAGATTTATATATTCTATTACACTATGTATTGAATAATCATCATATGTATTACCCCATGCAGGCATATCATTTTTAGCTGTTCCCCAATGTTTACTACCATATTTTGTGAATAAAAATTTTTGTTCATATGTTAATAGAGTTTTTGTTAAATCATAAGGTAAGAGATTGCCATTTGAGGCTTGGACAGCAACTCCATCAGCTTTGCCATTAGGACCGTGACAATGTATACATCTTTTTAAATATATTTTTTTACCATTAGATAATACTTCTTCTTTTGATTTATCTGTAGGTATTTTTTGAGATTTTTCATAAAGTTCTTTTGCTATTTTATAATTTATATTGAGTGAGGTATGAATATATGCTACTATATCTTTGACTTCATCGTCTGTGTATATATATTCAAAACCTATCATATTACCAGTCAAAGAACCATAGTGAGCAGAGCCTTTTTTTGTGACTAAATACATTTGCTCTTCACTAAGTAATGATAGTCTTAAATCTCTTGGATGGAGGGGAAATGATTTACTATATTCTTCAATTTTTTCGATATGACAAGAAGCACAACTATTGTTGAAAAGATTTTCACCTTTTTTTATATCTTTTGTTTTTTCATAACCGCTAGAAAATGCAGTTGATAAAAATAAGCAAAATATTAAACTACCATATTTAGTCAAATTTTTCATGGATTTATACTCCATTTGTTTATTGTGGAAAAACTGTTGGGATTTTAATATCTATATCAGGTGATTCTAGTGCTTTCATAAATTCTACTAAAAATTCTATCTCTTTTTTTGTTAAATTTAATTTATGCATGGCTGTAGAATAGTTTCTTACATTATGATTTTCTCCACCTTTAGCACAAACATCTGTAGCAGAAAATAAATCATATATGCTTCCATTATGAAAATATGGAGCAGTTTTGGTTACATCTCTTAATGTAGGTGTTTTAAATGTACCAAACCAAGCATCTCTTTCTTTTACATTAAATCTACCAGTATCATCAGTATTTAGTCCAATATTGTGAAAACTTCCATCAGTGTAATTGAATCCATCATGACAGTTTAAACATTTTCCTTTATCTGAGCTAAATATTTTCCAACCTTCGAGAGCTTCAGGAGTAATAGAATTTTTATCGCCTTTTATATATTTATCAAAAGGTGCATCGCTTGAGATTATTGTTCTCTCAAATGAAGCAAGAGCTTTGGCTAGTGTATCTTTAGTAATACCTTCGTTTGGATATGCTTTATCAAATAGCTCCACATAGCCTTGGATACTGTTTAGTCTTGACAATGCTTCATCTAAAGAGAGATTCATTTCTACATTAGATTGAATTGGACCTAGTGCTTGTTCTTCTAGAGTTTTTACTCGACCATCCCAAAATTGATGATGTTGATAAGCGGCATTTAAAATACCAGGTGTATTTCTACTTCCAATTGCCCCTTCATCGCCCACTGCCAAAGGCATACTATCTTGCCATCCAGCTTTTGGATTGTGACAAGTTGCACAAGATATGTCATTGTTTTTTGATAATCGAACATCAAAAAATAATAACTTACCAAGTTCTACTCTTTCTAGTGTTGGAACATTGTTTTGTGGATATGGAACTTCTATTGGTCTCAAAAATTTTGACATATCAGAACTAGCTACAAGGCTAGATTCTATACACAAAATAAGAGTAGCAAAAGTAAATACTTTTCTCATCAAAGACCTTTTATATAAATATTTAAAATGCTATCATTATGTGACTTTTGTGTAACTTAATAGGGTGTATAAAATTAGGTGGTAGGTTTTAGGTAGTAGGTGGTAGTATTGATTGGTATGTATTTTTCTACAACCTATCAACTACCATCTACAAACTAATTTATTTTTTAAGAACTTTTGCTACAGCTTTGCCAATATCTGCTGGGCTTACTACTACAGTAACTCCAGCAGCTTCTAGTGCAGCCATTTTTTCTGCAGCTGTTCCAGCGCCACCGCTGATAATAGCTCCAGCATGTCCCATTCTTTTACCCTTTGGTGCAGTTTGACCAGCGATAAATGCAACTACTGGTTTTTTGATATTTTCTTTGATAAAGTGAGCAGCTTGGATTTCTAAATCTCCACCTATTTCACCTATCATTACTATTGCATGAGTTTCAGGGTCTGCTTCAAACATAGGAAGAAGTTGTTTGTATGAAAGACCAATTATTGGGTCTCCTCCAATTCCTACAGCTGTTGTGATACCAAAACCTTCACTACATACTTGGTTTGCACTTTCGTATGTTAAAGTTCCAGATTTACTGATAAGTCCAACATTTCCTTTTTTGAATATAAAGCCTGGCATAATACCTATTTTACACTCATCTGCAGTGATGATACCAGGACAGTTTGGTCCAATTGTCATCATATTTGTTTTTTTGGCATAGTGTTTTGCCATCATCATATCTTTTACTGGAGCACCTTCAGTTATAATAACTGCTAGTGTAATACCAGCATCAGCAGCTTCCATAACAGCATCAGCAACAAAAGCAGGTGGAACAAATATCATAGATACAGTTGCATTTGTAGCTTTTACAGCTTCGCTTACTGTGTTGAATACAGGTTGTCCTAAATGCTCAGTTCCACCTTTTCCAGGAGTAACACCACCAACTATTTTTGTACCATAAGCCATACATTGTTCTGCATGAAAAGAACCTTCTTTTCCTGTAAAGCCTTGTACGATTACTTTTGTATCTTTATTTACTAAAATAGACATTTTTACTCCTTACTTTGCCGCAGCTTCAACAGCTTTTCTAGCACCATCTTCTAAATCAGATGCTGCAATGATATTTGAAATACCAGCGTTGTTTAAAATTTCTATAGCTTGTGCAGCATTTGTACCATCAAGTCTTACAATTACAGGAACATCCACTTTTGTAAGTTTTGTAGCTTCTAATATACCATTTGCAACTCTATCACATCTAACTATTCCACCAAAAATATTTACAAATATTGATTTAACATTTTTGTCTTTTAAAATGATTTCAAAACCTTTTGCTACAGTTTCAGGACTTGCTGAACCTCCAACATCAAGGAAGTTTGCAGGAGTTCCACCAACATAATTGATAGTATCCATAGTTCCCATAGCAAGACCTGCTCCATTTACCATACATCCTACTGTTCCATCTAGTTTGATATAACTTAAGCCATAGTTTCCAGCTTCTATTTCAGTTGCTTCTTCTTCACTCAAATCTCTCATTTCAGAAATAGAATTTTGTCTATAAAGTGCATTGTTATCAAAGCCCATTTTTGCATCAAGTGCTATGAATTTTCCATCACCAGTTTTGATTAGAGGGTTGATTTCTATCATTTCAGCATCATTATCCATATATACTTTGTATAGTGCAGTAGCAAATTTTATAAATGATGTGATTTCTTCTTTTGGAAGACCTAGACCAAAAGCTAGTTCTCTACCATGGAAACCTTGGAAACCAATAGTTGGATCAATCGCAACTTTTACTATTTTTTCTGGGCTATTGTGAGCAACTTCTTCAATCTCCATACCACCTTCAGTAGAAGCCATCATTACAGGCATCTCTAAAGCTCTATCTAAAACCATTCCAAGATAATATTCAGCTTTGATATCAGCACCTTCTTCAATATAAACTTTTTGTACAAGTTTACCTTCTGGTCCTGTTTGGTGAGTTACAAGTGTCATACCTAGTATTTGAGAAGCTAGTTCTTTTACTTCAGCAGTACTTTTTGCTAGTTTTACACCACCACCAAGTCCTCTTCCGCCTGCATGAATTTGAGCTTTTACAACCCAAATATTTCCACCTAACTCTTGAGCAGCCTTTACCGCTTCATCAGGAGTGTAAGCTATGTGTCCTCTAGGAGTAGGAACACCATATTTTTTAAATAATTCTTTTGCCTGATATTCATGAATATTCATTATCTTTTCCTTATCTTGAAATTCTTTTAAAAATATACCAATATGTAACTTATTTCTACTTTATTTCGTATTGACTTCTACCGATTTGATATAAATCGTTACCTTTTGTATCATTGATTACTGTCACTGGAAAGTCTTTTACTTCCAGTTTTCTTATAGCTTCTGGACCTAGTTCTGGGTACGCTATCACTTCAGCACTTATGATTTTTTTGCCAAGCAATGCACCCGCTCCACCAGTTGCTCCAAAATAAACACCTTTGTATTCTACACAAGCATTTATTACATCTGCGTTTCTTTTTCCTTTGCCTATCATCCCACGAGAGCCGTGTTTGAGAAGGGTAGGGGAATAAGTATCCATTCTATAACTAGTAGTTGGACCAGCACTTCCTATAGGCTCACCTGGCTTTGGAGGAGTTGGTCCTACGAAATAAATAATACTTCCATCCAAATCAAAAGGCAGTTCTTTCCCTTCATTTATGAGGTCAACTAGTCTTTTGTGTGCTGCATCTCTAGCTGTATAAATAGTACCACTAAGATATACAATATCACCACTGTTTAGTTTGGTAACATCTTCTTCTTTAAGTGGGGTTGTTAAATAATATGTTTGACTCATTTAGTTTCCTTTTAGAAACTGAGAAACTAAGAAACTAAGAAACTAAGCTAAAAAAACTCAGTCACTCAGTCACTCAGTCACTCAGTCACTTTTATATTACGATATGTGTATGTCTTGAACTATGGCACTGTACATTAACTGAAACTGGCAATGAAGCGATATGACAAGGGTTTGCTTCTATATGAACAGCTAGAACTGTTTGTGTTCCACCCATTCCCATAGCACCAATTCCTAGTTTGTTTAGTTCAACTAAAATTTGTTTTTCAAATTCATTCATCTCTTCATCATCATTTGTTGTACCGATTTCTCTAAAAAGAGCATGTTTACTTGACATTGCAGCTTTTTCAAAAGTACCACCAATTCCAACACCTACTATAATAGGAGGACATGGATTTGGACCAGCATCGCTAATGACTTGTTTTACAAATTTTAATACACCATCTTTTCCAGCAGCTGGAGCCAAAACTGTAGCACGGCTTACATTTTCACTTCCACCACCTTTTGCAGCGTATTCAATATCTATAGTATCACCTGGAACTAAATCAAAGTGTACAATAGCTGGAAGGTTGTATCCTATTTTATCTTTTAGATTTGCTCTACTAAAAGGCTCACAAGTACTAGCTCTTAAATATGCATCTGTGTATCCTTGTGCAGTTCCAAGATTGAAAGCATCTCTAAAGCTTCCACCTTTTAGCTTCACATCTTCTCCAACTTTTACGAAAAATACAGCAAGTCCTGTATCTTGACAAAGTGGTCTTTTCTCGTTTTTTGCAATATCTGCATTTTCAAGAAGTTGTCTTAAAACTTCACGACTAACTTCTGATTTTTCATTATCATAAGCCTTTTGGATAGCTTTATACGCATCTTGTGGCAAAATAGTACCACATTGCACTATCATGTCTCTTACAGCTTGTACTAGTGTATCAAATTCTATTTCTCTCATATATAACTACTTCTTTTCAAAAAATTTGTGTTTGTGAAGTGCATCAAAAAGCTCTTGAACACTAGCAACTGATTTCGCAAATCTTCCAGCTTGTTCTTCATTTAGGTTTGCTTCTATTACCTTTTCTGCTCCACCAGCTCCTAGCATAACTGGAACGCCGCTTACTATATCACTATATCCATATTCACCCTCAAGCATAACAGCACATGGATAAATTTGTTTTGTATCTTTTAATATAGCTTCAACCATAATTGATGTTGCTTTTGCAGGTGCATAATATGCTGAACCTGTTTGTAAATATTTTACAATTTCTGCTCCACCATTTTTTGTTTTTGCTACGATTTCATCAATCTCATCCCAAGTAAGCAAATCAGTCAAAGGAACACCAGCAACTGTAGAAAATCTAGGAAGTGGTACCATATCATCACCATGTCCACCCATTACAGAAGCTCTTATTTGTCCAGCACCATAACCTAATTTTTCATATATAAAGTGAGCCATTCTTGCACTATCAAGAATTCCTGCCATTCCAACAACTCTATTTCTAGTCCAACCACTTTCTCTTAATGCAACATAAACCATAGCATCCAAAGGGTTAGTTACTGGTACAATGATAGCATCAGGTGCGTATTTGACAATATCAGCAACTACTTCTCTCATAACTTGAGCATTGATAAGCAGTAAGTCATCTCTACTCATACCTGGTAATCTTGGACTTCCAGCTGTGATAACAACAACATCACTTCCTGCTATATCGCTAGCTTGTGTAGCAGCAGTTACTATTGTATGAGTTCTAGCAGCATTAGCAGCTTGGCTCATATCAAGTGCCATACCTTTTGCTCTTTCTACTTTATTGTCTCTTAAGACTACTTCATGAGCTAGTCCATTCATAGCCAATATATACGCTACAGTTGAGCCAACATTCCCAGCACCTATAATTGTTACTTTTTTACCTCTCATTTGTATCCTTTTATGCGTAGTTTATCAAACCCACAAAAGGTTAAGGCTAAGTTTAGTTCTAAGGCTAACTAGTACTAAACTTAATCTTAACCATTTTTCTGTGGGTGTGGGATTAGAAAAGTTTCTAATCCCAATAATATCGAAAATTTGTTTAGAATAATAAATTATTCAATCATCTGTCATTAAATTGCGTCAATTATGTTGTTTAAAGTAGCACTTGGTCTCATAGCTACAGATGCTTTTTTAGGATCTGGTCTAAAATATCCACCAATATCTTGTGCTTTACCTTGAGAAGCAATCAATTCTGCATTGATTTTTTCTTCATTCTCTTTAAGTTCAGCGTATACTTTACTAAATCTTGATTTCAAATCAGCATCATCATTTTGATTTGCTAAAGCTTCAGCCCAATATAAACCTAAATAGAAGTGACTTCCTCTATTATCTATGCTTCCAATTTTTCTTGCAGGAGATTTGTCTTCTACAAGGAATTTGTCATTTGCTAAATCTAAAGTTTTTGCTAAAACAGCTGCTTTTTTGTTATCAAATGTATTTGCAAGGTGCTCTAAACTTACTTGTAATGCTAAAAACTCACCAAGTGAATCCCATCTTAAATATCCCTCTTCTTGGAATTGTTGAACATGCTTAGGAGCAGAACCACCAGCACCTGTTTCAAATAATCCACCACCATTTAATAATGGTACAATTGAAAGCATTTTAGCACTTGTTCCAAGCTCTAAAATTGGGAAAAGGTCTGTTAAATAGTCTCTTAAAACATTTCCTGTTGCAGAAATTGTATCTTGACCTTTTCTGATTCTTTCCAAAGAATAAGCCATAGCTTTTTCAGGTGCAAGAATTTCTATTGTCAAACCATTTGTATCGTGATCTTTTAGATAAGTATTTACTTTTGCAATAATTTGTGCATCATGACCTCTATTGTTGTCTAACCAAAATACAACTGGAGTATTTGATAATCTAGCTCTTGTAACTGCAAGTTTAACCCAGTCTTTGATAGCTATATCTCTAGTTCTTGACATTCTCCATATATCACCAGCTTCTACATCATGAGACATTAAAATATTTCCATTTGCATCAACTACTCTTACAGTTCCATCTGATGGAATTTCAAAAGTTGTTGGGTGTGAACCATATTCTTCAGCTTTTTGAGCCATAAGTCCAACATTTGGAACAGTTCCCATTGTTGTAACATCAAGTTTACCATTTTTCTTACAATCTTCCATGATTTCTGCATACATAGTTGCATAACATCTATCAGGAATTACAGCCAAACAATCTTGTACTTTACCTTCACTATTCCACATTTTACCACCATCTCTAACAACAACTGGCATAGAAGCATCAATAATAACATCATTTGGAACATGTAAGTTTGTGATACCTTTGTCACTATCAACCATAGCGATACTTGGTCTTTTTGAATAAACTGCCATTATATCAGCTTCGATTTCAGCTTTTTTATCTGCTGGTAATTTTGCAATTCTTGCGTATACATCACCAAGACCATTTTTAACATTTACACCGATTTCTTTAAATGTAGCTGCATGTTTTTCAAATACATCTTTGTAAAATACTGTAACGAAATGACCAAACATAATAGGGTCAGATACTTTCATCATAGTTGCTTTCAAGTGTACTGAATAAAGTAAACCATCTTTTCCAGCTTCAGCAATAGATTCTTCGATAAATGTTCTTAAAGCTCTAACGCTCATAAATGTACCATCAAGAACTTCACCATCAGTTGATTTTAAACCATCTTTTAAAGTTACAACAGTTCCATCTTTTTTTGCAAGCTCTATTTTGAATGCTCCACCTTTTTCAACACAAACTGATTTCTCATTTCCATAAAAATCACCACTATTCATGTGTAAAACATGAGCTTTAGAATTTTCTGAGAAATCTCTTAATTTATGAGGGTTTCTTTTTGCATAATTTTTAACAGGTACTGCACATCTTCTGTCACTATTTCCTTCTCTAAGTACTGGATTAACAGCAGACCCTAAACATTTTGAATAAGCTTCAGCAATTGCTTTTTCTATATCGTTTGCTGGATTTTCTGGATAATCTGGTAACTTGTAACCTTTTGCTTGAAGCTCTTTTATTGTAGCTTGAAGTTGTGGTAAAGAAGCACTAATATTTGGTAATTTGATAATGTTTGCTTCTTTTGTAAGTGTTAAATCTCCAAGTTCTGCAAGATAATCAGGTATTCTTTGTTCAGCTGGTAAAAATTCACTTAAATTTGCTATAACTCTTCCACTTAAAGAGATATCTCTAGTTTCTACAACTACACCTGCAGCTTTTGTAAAACCGTTTACTATTGGTAATAATGAGTATGTAGCTAGTGCTGGTGCCTCATCAATTTCAGTCCATATTATTTTCGTTTCAGTTGCCATTTTTTTGTTTCTCCTAAAGTTTTTTATTGGATAATCAAATAGTAGCATTTTATTTTAGAGTGTAGTATAAAGTTACACTTATTAGTACAAAAAAAGAGTTAGTGTGTTACAAATTTTCACATAGCATTATTTGATATTTTCAAAAAGTGACTTTATATCGATAGGCTTTGAGGGTTCACTTAATACAGAAGGTTCTATTTGGTTTTTGGTGTGAATTTTTGGTATTGATGCTGTAGGTGTTGGTTTGGATACTTTTGCAATAGATTCTTGAGACTTTGTATAATTAATATTATCAAGATGGTCTTTGTAAGTTTTGCTAAATATATGTGTTGTTGTAGTTTTATCCCTTACAAAATATAAAAAGTCAGTATTTTTTGGTTTAATTGCTGAGAGTAGGGCATTTAAAGATATGTTACAAATTGGATGTTCTGGTAAACCTTTGAATTTATAAGTATTGTAAGAGCTTTCATCTTCTTTGATAATTGTTGGGGTAATGTTTCTTTTTGAAAATTCTCCATATTTCAAAGTTCCATCCATTTGAAGAGGCATTCCTTTTGATAGTCTATTATAAATAACGCTTGCAACAAGAGGCATTTCTTGATCATTGGCTGCTTCTTTTTGAATAATTGAGGCAACTGTTACATATTTATACCAATGTTCTTTGTTGTAGTTTCCAAATATTTTGTTGCTAACTTCTGCATATTTTCTTTGGGTATGGCTTATTAGATAATAAATTAAATATTGTTCATCCATTCCTACTGGAATATGATATGTTTCAGCTAAAATATTCCCATCATCTTTGACTTTTAGCGTGTCATAGGTACTTATTAATAGCTCATATGATAAGTTGAATTCTGAACTAATATTGTGAAAAAAATCATAATATGTTTCACCTGGAATTAATGTAACACTTTTCATGGCAGCTTTTGAAGTAGTTAATTTATATAAAAAGTCTGCTTTTGTCATTTTGTTGGTTTGTAAATCTATCCAGCCACTTTGAGGATATCCCAAAAATATCCTCAAAAATCCAATATCTACAGCATTTAACTCATAGCCACTTTTAGATAAATATGATATAATGCTGTTCGTCGAGCCTTGAGGAATCATTATCACTCTTGATGAATAAACATTTATTGTTAGATAAAACAACATTGATATTATAAATACGAAAGTAAGTTCAAATATGAAAAAACTATTAATCGCTATATTTCTTATATTTTTTATGATGGGTGCCTTTTTTGTACAACTTAAATATTTTGGCGTAAGTATAGACAATTTTAGGTTTAATTCTTATTATATGGAAAAGTTTTATATTAAATTAGATGAAAAACTAATTGTTCAAGCAAAAAAGATTGAAATTCCTAAACAAGTGAGCAAAGAAACTACCCCATCATTTGATATTAGACAAACTGTTCATTATATTTTTGAAGTATTGAAGTATTTTGATAAAATTGAAGTTAATAGTTTATCTATTGGAGAAGAATTTTTCTCAATATCATATAATAAAGAAGTTTTATACTTTGATAATAATAGTATAAATTTATCTGCGAAGGCATCTTTGAATGGAAATTTAGTACAACTTGACCTTTATTCGTTGTTTTTCAAACAATATGACGCATTGAGTGTTGGTACTTTAAAAATAGATTTAAAAAAAGAAGAATTAACTTATATGGGAGATTTTTCATATCAAGATTTTATAGGTGAAATGAATTTTAGTGCAAATAAAGAGTATGTTGACTTTTTCTTAACTACATCAAAATTTCAAAATATAAAATTTGTAAAAAACTTTGTTTCGTTGCATCCAATTATAGAAAAGTGGATGTATGATAGTGTATTTGGTGACTATAAACTAGAATATTTAAAAGGGAGAATTGATTTAGCAAGTTCTAAACTTTTGGTTGATACTTTGGAAGGACGAGCTAATGTACAAAACGCCAAAATTAGATTTCATGATGATTTGGATTTTGTAAATACTGATGCGGTAAATGTTTTTTATAAAAATCAAAAACTTTCATTTGAATTGATAAATCCAATTTATAAAGATATTTCTATAAATGGTAGTTTTGTAGAAATATCTGATATGTTGGGTGCAGTACCTTATATTGTAATAAATATCAAAACAAACCATATTTTAGAAAAAAAAATATTAAACATATTAAAAGCATACAAAATTGATATTCCAATAGTTCAAAAAAGTGGAAATACTGAAGCTAGTGTAATGATAAAAGTTTATTTAAAAACTGGAGAAGTTGAAGCAAATGGTGAATTTGAGGTTAAGAATTCTTTAGTGAGTATTGAAGAATTAGATTTTTTTGCCAAAAAAGGTTTGGTTGAGCTAAAAAATACAATTGTAGAAATAAAAGATCTTGAAGCTTCTATGGATGATTTTTTGGATATTAGTGGTGATATGAGCATTGATACATCTAAGAAAATGATTTATGGTAATGGCGTAATAGAAAAATTCATTATTAAAAACGAAAAAGATGAGTTTTTGCATATCAAAAATCATCAATCAAAGTTTTCTTATGATATGAAAGAAAAAATCTTAAATTTGGATGATTTGTCTTTTGCCCTACAACAAAAAGATGGTTTTTTGGATATTACATTGAATAATATGGTTATATTAAAGCCTTATTTAAAGAGTATTGATTTATCAAATGTATATCATGGTGTTTTGATGTTGAAGATGTATAACCCAAAAGATATTGAATTTAAAACAAATATTACATTTAATGAGTCTATTTTATCAAAAAACAATCAAAGTGTGACTAATTTTATTTTTGATGGGTCATATAAAAATGATACTTTAAAGATGAAAAATTATAATGATTCTATATTTTTTAAAATGGAAAAAAATACAATTGATTTAGACTTGAATGGATATGATGTTTTGTATAAAAATGATGAAGATAATAGTAAATCGGAATTTGACATCAATGTAAAATCAAAAAATGGAAATATCTTTTATAATACAACACAAGTTTTATCTGATAGTTTTGATTTAACTAAAACAAAAGATAGTGTATTATTTGAATCTAAATATTTAGATAGTAGTTTGCAAATTACTCAAAATAAAACACAATCTACTATCAAAGGTGATAATTTAAATGATAAATTTATAAATACATTTTTGGGTAAAAAAATTATAGAAAATGGAATAGTATCTTTAGATTTACACACTTCTCAATCTGATAAGAATATTTTTCAAGGTGAAATTCATTTGACTGATACAAATTTACAAAATATTGCATTTTTAAACAATTTACTCACTTTTGTGGAAACTTCGCCAGCTATTATAAATCCTCTTTTTGCTATACCTTCTGCATATAGAGCTATTAAAGATGGGATAGGATATGATGGATATATGGTAAAAAATGGTATTTTAAAAGTTACTTATGATACAAATTTGGATGTATTGAATATTTATGAGGGTTATTTGAAAGGTTCTAGGTCAGATTTAGCAGGTAGCATACAAATTGATAGAAAAAATAAAATGATAGATGGCAATGTGAGTGTTATTATATTAAAAGATTATACAAATGTTGTAAAATATATACCAGTTGTTGGATATATACTTCTTGGTGATGATAAAAGTGTAGCAATTAGTACCAAAATAAGTGGTGACTTGGATGATCCAAAAGTAGAAACTTTTGCTACTACTGATGCTATAAAAGGGACTGGAAATATCTTAAAAAGGATAATTACTTCACCTTTGAAGATATTTGAACAGTAAAAAATATATTGTTATTCATTTCTAAGTACATCTAAGACATCTATTTTTGTAGCTTTATAAGCTGGGTAAAGTGATGCTAGATATACTATGGAAAAAGAGCCTATGATAATCATAGCGAAATCACTAAATGCCAGTTCTAGAGGTAGTTTGGATGTGCCATATACATCAATAGGCAATGATATGATGTCAAATGTATCCAAAATAAATAACCCACTAAAACCAAAAATTACGCCTACAAAAATACCACTAACACCAATAATCATCCCAAGTCTTAAAAACATTGATTTTATCTCTTTTTGTGAAACACCCATTGATAAAAGTAATGCAATCTCTTTTCTTCTACTCATGACGGTCATAAGAAGTGAACTGATAATATTTAAAGATGCAATTAAGATAATAAGCATCAAAACAACAAACAATGCTTTCTTCTCAAGTTCCATTGCTGCAAAGAAATTTCCATTTTGTTGCCACCATCCAACTACTCCTACATCAAAAGGCAATGAGTTTTTAAGAGTATTTATATCTTCAATAGGGTTGTTAGAAAATATATGGATTCCATCATAAATTGAAGAATCTCTTCCTAATATTGACGAAAGGGCTTCAATTGAGGTGTACATATATGCTTGGTCATAGGCATTTAGTCCTGATTTAAAACTACTTGCTATGTCAAATCTTTTTATTTTTGGCATCATTGAAAAACCACTAGGGGTGATATTGGTAAAATAAAGTGTAATTCTTTCATTTCCAGAAGCACCAATGGACTCTTTGATACCATTACCTAATATAATATCAAAAGTACTTAGTGATAAGTTCTTGATAGATTCTGCATAGATAGAATTGACCAAAATTTCTTTTTGACTATCTACTCCAAAAATTACACCACCAGCCATTTTTTTGTTGTATTCTACGATAGCTTGAGTTGATATAAAAGGTGAAAATATAAAATCAGGAAATTTTTTTTCAAGTTCTCTGACTAATGAATATGTAACACTATTGTCCATTTTTGGGTATATTGTAAGAGGGTAATTCATAGTAAAAAGTTTTTTTTCAAACTCTTTTTGTGTACCATTCATTATTGCCATGGTCAACATCAACACCATAATCCCAACAGCAACACCAAAAAAAGCCAAAATCCCACTTATACTAATAAATGGGTTTGTTTTATCAAATCTCAGATATTTGAGAACTATATAATTGATAAGTTTTGTATTCATTATTGTTATTTCGCTAATATTCCTCTTTTAGGTCCACTAACACCACAACATTGTTTATATTTTTTGCCACTCCCACACGGACATATCTCATTTCTTGCAACTTTTTTTTCAAATGCAACTGAAGATTCTGTATTTGTAATAGAATTCTTTGCACTATTTTCCATATCATGAACAATATTTTCAAGTACTTCTCTTTCTTTTTCTTCACCTTTTAGTCTAAGCGTAAATAATACTTTGATGATTTCATGTTTTACGGAAGCGATAAGCTCCATAAACATATTGTAGCTTTCTTTTTTGTATTCTACTAGAGGGTCTTTTTGGTTGTATCCACGAAGTCCGATACCAGTTTTTAGTGTATCCATAGAGTATAAATGCTCTCTCCATGAACTATCAATGATTTGAAGATAAAGAATTCTTTCTATTTCACTCTTTTGGTCAGGTGCAGCTATACTCATTTTGTTATTATAAGCATTTGTCAATATTTCAATTAGTTTTGCTTCCAAGTTTGTATAATCTTCACTTTGGATATCTGCAAGTTTTAAATCCAAGTTTAGCTCTTCTTTAAGTTTTAGTAAAATTCCATCATAATTAAATTCTTCAGAATTTAATCCATCTATAATATCAAAACTTGATAATGTTGATTGGACATATTCTGTTATATTGTCTGCAATTTTTTGCGTAATTTCAAAGTTTGGATTTAGAAGTTCGTTTCTAAATTGGTATATGACTTTTCTTTGTTTGTTGGCAACATCATCATATTCAAGTAAGTGTTTTCTACTTTCAAAGTGTAGTCCTTCTACCTTTTTTTGAGCATTTTCAATAGCACGAGTAACCATTTTGGATTCTATATGTTCACCCTCTTGAATACCTATTTTTTCCATAATAGTTTTGATTCTATCACTTCCAAAGATTCTAAGAAGACTATCTTCAAGACTTAGATAAAATTGAGATTCACCAATATCACCTTGTCTTCCACTTCTACCTCGAAGCTGGTTGTCAATTCTTCTACTTTCGTGTCTTTCTGTTCCTATGATAGCCAGTCCACCAAGAGCTTTTATCTCATCACTTATTTTGATATCTACCCCACGACCAGCCATATTTGTAGCAATAGTAACTGCACCTTTGTTACCAGCTTCTAATATGATTTGTGCTTCTTTATCATGTTGTTTTGCATTTAGTACAGTATGAGGTATTTTTTCTTTTTTTAATAGAGAATTTAAAAGTTCACTTTTTTCAATACTTGCTGTTCCTACAAGAACTGGTTGTCCCTTTTCGTGAAGTTCTTTGATTCTTTTGCAAACTGCTTCAAATTTTTCTCTTTCGCTTTTGAATACTAAATCATTTTTATCTACTCTTGTAACTTCTAGGTTTGTTGGTATTGATACAACATCAAGATTATAAATCTCTGCAAATTCAGTAGCTTCAGTTTGTGCAGTTCCTGTCATACCTGAAAGTTTTTCATACATTCTAAAATAATTTTGGAATGTAATATCAGCTAGAGTTTGAGATTCATCTTGGATTTTTACACCTTCTTTAGCTTCTAATGCTTGGTGTAGTCCATCACTAAATCTTCTCCCTTCACTAAGTCGCCCAGTAAATTCATCTACGATAATGACAGAATTGTCTTTTACAACATAATCAACATCTTTTACAAATAAATAGTTGGATTTCAAAGCTTGGTCAAGATAATGTGAAAGTTTTGCATTTTCAATAGAATATAAATTTTCTACATCAAATAATTTTTCTGCATTTTTGATACCTTGTTCGGTAAGTAAAACAACTTTGTTTTTTTCATCTACAATAAAATCACCTGTAGTAATTACAGGCTCATCAGCTCTTTTTGGCTCTGTTTTTTCACCTCGTTCTAATTTTTGTGCAACATCGTTTGCTTGTTCATAATGGTTGCTTTTTCTATTTGTTGGACCACTTATAATCAAAGGAGTTCTAGCCTCATCTATCAAAATAGAGTCAACTTCATCAACTATTACAAAATGATGTTCTCTTTGAACCTTTTCATCCAAACTATACTTCATATTGTCTCTTAAGTAATCAAAGCCAAACTCATTGTTTGTACCATATAAAATATCACAATTGTATTGTTCTTTTTTTAGTTTCTCATCATACATACCGCTAGTAATAACACCTACACTATATCCCAAGAAATTATAAAGAGGTTCTAGTTCTTTCGCATCACGAGAAGCTAGATAATCATTGACAGTTACTACATGAACACCTTTTCCATTCATAGCATTGAGGGCAACTGCAAGAGTTGCTACAAGAGTTTTACCTTCACCAGTTTTCATCTCTGCTATTCTACCATCATGTAAAACCATACCACCGATTAGCTGAACATCATGGTGTCTCATATTGAGAATTCTTTTTGAAGCTTCTCTTGTTATTGCAAAGGCATCAATTAATACATCATCAAAAGTACTTATTTTCTCTTTTATCTTAGTTTTTAACTCATCAAACTTTTGTTTTAGTTCTTCATCACTCAAACTTGAATAAATTTTCTCTTTCTCATTTATTTGTAGAACTATTTTTCCGTATTTTTTGATTTCTTTATCATTCTTTGTGCCAAAAATCTTACTTAAAAAATTTATCATTTAATTAATCCCTTTTATGGTAATATACTCATTGTAGACACCATTTTACTGGTGAAAACTTTGTTTTATTGATTATACACAAAATTAATTTAAAGGAAGGTAACTTGAAATCTTTTATAATATTGAGTTTATTTTTTTCATTTTTATTCTCTTTTGATAAGGTGACGACTTTTAACTCTGACTTTATTCAAACTATCAATAACCCAACAGGTCAGAAAATAGAATATAATGGAACCATATATATAAATGGGAATTCTAAAATAGCTTGGTTTTATAAAACACCTATGTCTAAAGAAATATATATTTTGGATAGTGAAGTGACTATTATAGAACCTGATTTGGAGCAAGTGATAGTTACAAAGCATAATGTTCAATTAGATTTATTTGCTATATTATCTCAAGCCTTGGAAAAAAAGAAAAACTTTTCACATAAAATTGATAAGCAAACTTTTGATATTGAAGTGGATAAAAATGGCAAGATAAAAACTATTAATTATTTGGATGAGTTTGAAAATAAAGTACAAATTTCTTTTAATAACACTTTATACAATAATAAAATAGAAGATAAAGTATATGAATTTGTAATCCCTTATAATTATGATATTATGTACAAATAAGTATAATCTATGATTATCCTTTTAAGCTTGTTCAAGATATAATAACGCAAAGGTATAATAGATAATAGCTTGTTTTTATAAACAAGAGGAAAGTCCGAGCTGCAGTGAAGCAAGGTTCTATTTAACGAATAGCTAGAGTAATCTAAGGGATAGTGCAACAGAAAGTAAACAGCCACTTTATGTGGTGATGGTGAAACGGTGGGGTAAGAGCCTACCAGTGCTTTGAGTAATCATCGCAGCTATGTAAACCCAACCTGCAGCAAGAAGAGTATGGTAAAAGCTTCACAATTTTGCTCTTCGCATGAATGTCTAAGTGATTAGACAGCTAGATAAATTATTATCAAATACAGAACTCGGCTTACAATTATACCTTTTTTCATTTTTTAAGGCTTTATATTAAATGATTCAATTATTGATTATGAATAATTCCAAACTTCAAAGAGATAAACTTAAAAGTTTTATTTCAAATTATAAACAATATCAAATAACAATCACTGATTATTTGCATGGATTAAAATTGATAGGCAATGGAGATACATTTGATATATGTGTTTATTTTGTAGATCCTGAAAATCCAAAATATCGTGATAAGATTTATAATACTTTAACCCAAATCAATCAAAACCAAAAAATCATAGAAGTACAAAATGAAGATTCACAATGTTTATTTGATTATTCATGTCAAGAGTGTTTGAGTAGAAATATTTTGACACTAAAAGAGCCTTTGAAAATTGATAATTTGATAGATTATATTGATAATTTTGATCAAACAATATGTCAAGTTTTATCAAAAAATAACATCACGAATAATCTAAATCATATATATTATTTTCGACATCTCAATCAAGAGCAACTAGACAAACTAAAAGCTAATTGTATTGTCAAAAAATACAAACCTGAAAATATAATATTTTATAGTAATGAAGAGATTAAATATTTTTACTTTTTGTTAACTGGCAGTGTCAAACAATTTTATGTACAAAATGATGGTAATAGCATAATTTTAAAGAAAATCATTATTCCATCATTTATTTGTGAGGCTGAGTCTTATGGAAAAGAGTATTTTACTTCAAATCTAGAATCAATTAGTGATTGTTCTATATTGTGTATTGAAAAAAACTTTTTTATAGATATGATAAAAGGAGATTATAAATTATCACTTTTGATGTTTTCTTCATTGTCTTCGCAATTGCTTGAAATGCAAACTAAGGCTATTAATAACGCATTGACAAAAGCTCATTTTAAAATAGCACTAAGAATTTATGAAAAACCTTGTATTTTACACTCTATAACAAAAAAAGATTTTGCAGATGAGCTTAATATGGCTCAAGAAACATTATCTCGAGGTTTGACAAAACTAAAAAGTTTGAATATTCTAAATTCAAAAGATGAGATAATAGATTATGCTAAATTGGAAGAATTTATATTTAGTTTTACTGATATTTAGTTATTTCTTGTAGTATTTATTGGTATAGTTGTAGTAAAGATGTAAGAAAAACTCTTGATATCTCTACTACAAAAATTTGATTAAATTTATTGTTCTTTTGCTATACACTCTTCAAATTTTTCATCACATTTTTTTTCACATTCACTGATTAAAATATCATCTAGTTTGTCACATTCTTTTTGGCATTCATAAAACTCTTTTTCACAAGGACTCAATTCTTCTTCTTGGCTAAATATTGGTTTAAAGTCTTCTTGTGCTACTACCGATATACTAAGTGTTGCGAAACAAATTGCAACTAAAATCTTTTTCAATTTAATCTCCTGATTTTTTCTGGAATTATACTACAAAATTTATACTTTTGTGTACAAATTTAGAGTGAATTTTGTAGAAAAAAATTTTTATTTTTTTTGGATGCAAAAAACAAAAAAAGTAGTATAATTTCGAAAAATATCAACTGGAGAAAAAGCGTGTCAACTTTGACAATAAAAGAGATTCCCTTAAAGCATTTTGATTTGAGAGCTAAAGAAATGATGAAAAATTATCTTAGGCTTATTAATGTAGATATTAGTGATTATACATTTGCCCAAAACTACATTTGGCTGAGTAACGCAAGTGGGTTTTATAGTATAATCGATGATACTTTTTGTCTTTTTATACTCAATGGTGGTGAAATATCTATGCTTTTACCTCCTCTTGGAAAAAAAGAAAATGTACATAGAGCAATTTTGAGTTGTTTTGAAATAATGAATACACACAATAGCAATAAATATTCTTCAAAAATAGAGTATGTTCACGAAGAAATCCTTGAAGGGTTTGTAAACTATCTTGAAGAAGGGACTGTAATATTTGAAGCATTGCAAGATTTCTTGATAGAGAAAAAACTAGTTGATTATATTTATAAGATTGATGATTTGATTGATTTAAAAGGAGATGCTTATAAGTCTAAAAGAAATGAAATAAATAAGTTTAAAAACGCATACCCAAATCATAAAATAGAGATTTTAGAAAAAGAAAAACATGGTGAGAAAATGGTCTCATTGTTTAATAAATGGGTAAGTGATAGAACTAAATATATGCTAAAAGAAGAGGTTGAGAACTTTATGGATGGTATATATTTTGAAAGATTTGCTATTAAAAGACTTATTAATGACTATGACAAACTTGACTTAATAGGTATTGTTATATATATTGATGATGAGTTAAAAGGATTTACAGTAGGTGAGAGAATAAATGATGCAACATCAAGTGTAATTTTGGAAAAAACAGATTTTGAAGTGCTTGGATGTGCTCAGTTTATATTTAGAGAGTTTTCAAAACTTCTTAAAAGTGAATATGGAAGTAGCTTTGTAAATGTAGGTGATGATATGGGATTTGAAAATCTTAAAAAAGTAAAAATGTCATATCGTCCTGATAAGCTCGTACCAAAATATACAATATATCAAAAATGATAAGATTAGCCACAAAAAAAGATATACCAAATCTTTTGGAAATAGAATATAGTGTATTTAGTGAGTTTGATTTTAGACTCAGTAAAGAAAACTTTATCTATCATCAAAATAAAAATCATATATATCTTGTATACGAAGAAGATTTGATTTGTGGCTATATTTTGTTTTTGGAATATAAAAATTCTTTACGGATTTATTCAATAGCAATCAAAGATAAATATTCAAAAAAAGGGTATGGTACAATGCTTGTGGAGTTTTTGATAAATCTTGCAAAACAAAAAACTAAAAATTTGATATTAGAAGTAAAAGACGATAACCAAAAAGCAATAAATTTGTACAATAAATTGGGATTTATTGCTAAAAAAACTTTGTATCAATACTATTTAGATGGTAAAGATGGTATTAAAATGGTATTAAGGTTAAAATAGCTTGTTTTTTAAGAAAAATTTATCATACTTGAATAAATCCTATGATAAAATTTGTGTAGAGCTTGAAGTTTTGCTTTGGGCTTGAAGAATGAAAAGCATAAGCTTTTTTAAAACAAGGAGTCTACGATGAATACAAGTATAGTAGGAAGACACATAGAATTAACAGATGCTATAAAAGAGCATATAAATTCTTCTATTGAAGCATTTACAAAATATAACCTTGATATTATATCGGTTAATTCAATAGTATCACAAGAATCAAAAAACGGTAAAATTGGATTTACTTTTGAATTTACTATAAACATAGCTCATCTTGATACGGTTGTAATAAAACAAAAAGATAAAGATTTATATAGTGCTATAGATATAGCAGTAGATCGTGCTAGCAAGTTTTTAAGAAGACATCATGATAAAGTAGCAGGTCATAAAGCTACAAAACTTTCTGAAGTTGTATTATCTGAAGTTGAAGATGAGATAGCAAAAGAACTTGAAAAACTTGAAAATGAGATAGTTCCAGTTAAGCTAAAATCATACAAACCTTTAGATATTGAAGAGGCTTTGGATGCACTTAAATCAAATGATGATATGTTCAAAGTTTTTTATGATAAAGATAATAATTTAAGGGTTTTATACAAACTTAAAACTCAAGGTCAATTTGGACTTTATTAATCTACTTATAAACCCCATTAATTTGGGGTTTATAACTTCCTCCCTTAACTCAAATAATTTCTCAAAAATTTAGCCACATCTTTGCTTTTTGTGATAGTAGTATAAATAATATTAATTGATGTTGTTAATACTAAAAATATGATTTTTTATTAAAGTTATTGATTATATTTATTTTATTTTTGTATATAGAAAGTATATTTATGCTATAATTATAAAATTTAAATTATTAAATAATGAGCAATGAGGTGTTATTTGAATAATATGTTACATATACTTTTTGGGTTATATATTGTGTTTTTCTCTAGTTTATCGTTTGCATATGAAAATATCATTATACCAATTCCACAAACTTTGGAATATGACAAAGCAAAAGCTACTTTAGGTGAGAAACTATTTTTTGATACTATTTTGTCCAAAGACAATACAATTTCGTGCTTTAGTTGTCATAATATTTTTACAAATGGAGCAGATACAAAAAAAGTTTCTACTGGAATCAATAATCAAAGTGGAATAACTAATGTACCAACACTTTTTAATGCTATATTTAATTTTAGACAAAATTGGAATGGAAGTGCCAAAACTCTTGCCAATCAAGCTAAGGGTCCTATAACAAATCCTATTGAAATGGGGCATAATTTTAAAGAATTAATTAGTATTTTGGAACAATCATCATACAATCAAGAATTTAAAATGATATTTGGTGATGGTATTACAGAGGATAACTTAGTAGATGTTTTAGCGGAGTTTCAAAAAAGGCTTATTACTCCTAATTCACAATTGGATAAATATCTAATGGGAGATGAAAATGCTCTAACACAAGATCAAAAAGATGGGTATGAGCTTTTTAAATCAAAAGGGTGTATATCTTGTCACAATGGTATAAATATTGGAGGACAGTTGTATAGTAGATTTGGTATGATTAAGTTGATAAATAATGAGAATTTTGGTTTATATAATGTAACAAAAGAAGAAGAAGATAGATTTTATTTCAAAGTTCCTAGTCTTAGAAATGTAGAATTGACTCCGCCATATTTTCATGATGGTAGTGCTGATAATTTATTTAGTGCTGTAGAAATCATGCTAAGATATCAAGTAGGTCGTGATACTAGCAGTAAAGAGATATTAAAAATTGTAGAATTCTTGAAATCATTGAATGGGGAGATAGCTTATGTTAAATAAGTTTTTACCACGGATTTATAATATTAAATTTTGGATATTGGCATTTTTCTTGATAATATTGATTTCATCATATATTTATATTCAAGAAATTAAACAAAAAATCTATCTTTATTCTCATCACAATAATCAGATAAATAAATTGATAGAGTTAAATAGTTATATCAACGACTTCGTCAATCAGAAAATAGGGTTAGTTGTGTTTGATGATATAGCTACTAAAATCAACTCTTTTGAAACTATTTTAGAATATTTAATTGACGATGGCAAAATCAATGAATTAGATAAAAGTTATATAAACAAATTGACTAATATACAAAAAATTTATAGCAACAAAAAGTTGCAAATTGAACGACTGAAATCAAGTAAAGCTTTTGCATACAATGCATTGACATATATTTCTGATAATAATGATTTGGGCTATTTAGCTTTGAATAATGATAACAGGAAAAGAATCGATTTTATAAAATTGAAGTTTGCAAATTTATCATTTGGAGGAGATGATTTAACTCAAATCAAAAATGAAATTGATTCATTGCAAAGTTTGGGGATTGAAGATAAGTATATAAAAAATTTTATAAAAGTATCCAATGCTTTATTGTCATATTATTCACAGATAAATTTAGCTATGCATAGACTTAATAATATAGATATTGATTCAAACTTGAAAAATGTAAAAGATTATTTAACCCAAGTTATGTAATATTCTTGGAAAAGAACAAGAAAAGGAAAAAGGTAGTACTGAGAAAATACTACCTTTTTGGGAGAACAGATTTTATGTTTTAGAAATTAACTACAAATTCTAAATAACCATTTTTTCTATCAGTTTTATCTGCCATAGGTGTTCCTATATGCATACCAGAACCACTATATTTATAGTCCATATCCATATATCCTACTTTAACATGAGCGTTTCTGTCTATATTTTTGATAAAATAAATATCAGTTACATTTCCTCTAGTTGCAAGTTTGTTTAGTGGGTCTAAACTTCCTCCTGTCATAGAAAACCAGTTTTTGCTACCATGATTGTACTCTAAACCGATTTTACCAAAACCAACATCATATCTAGCACCAAGCCAGTATGAATTTCCTGAACCATTGATTAATCCAAAATCATAATCTTTAAGTCCATCACCTGTCATATCTATTTCAACAGTTTTATTATTTGGTTTACCTTTACTATGAGCATAGTGAGCAAATAAATCTAAACCGCTATTTTGGATATTTGATGCTTCAAATAAAATACCATACCATGCTAAATCACCAACATTGTTTGATGGACTATTCGCTACATTACTATCAGCTACAACATCTTTTGCAGTTGCATAGCTTAATTGAACTAAAGAATCATTTAGTCCAGGGAGTGAACTTTCTGCAAATACACCATAAACATTATTGTCTTTTAGGCTATTATTCATACCAGTTGCATTTTCATAAGATTCGTTTTCTACACCTTTTCCGAAAGCAACTCTAAATGCACTATTTTCTAGTCCAGTTACTTTTGATAAAGGCATTGTAGCAACTATACCATCAGCAGCACCATCAAATATAAGGGCATCATAAGTACCTTTTCTTACGCTATTTTCAGCAAATTGCCAACTAGGTCCATCAGAACTTGGTTGTCTTCCTATTGTAAGAATTACAGGTACTGTACCACTTAAAGCTGTCCAGTCAATATATGCTCTTTCCATAAAAAGACCACTAGAGTTTGCTATTCTTCCTTCTTTAGAATCATAGCTACTGTACATATTTGTGTAGTTATTACCCCAGTTTTTGTATGCAGTAAGTCTTCCTGTAAACTTTAGAACATCACTAATATCTGATTTTAGATTTAAGTTTAGTTTTGTAGTAAATAATCTATCAGTTTCATTACTATTAGCCATAGCTGAATTTTTTGTTTCTACACTATCAAATCTTGTTCTAAATGTAAGACCAAATTTGATTTTATCAGTTAAAACAGCAGTTTCTACATTATCTAAAATATCCGTTGTATCATTTTTAAATGATTTTAATTCACTTTTTAGTTCTGCAAGTTGTTTTTCAAGCAGTGCTACTTTTGCTTCCAAGTCGCTATTTGCACTTAATGTCATATTACCAATAAGTAAACTCGCAACTACTAAACTCAATTTCTTCATATTTTCTCCTTTTTTTACATACCCGCAGCTTCTGGTGTATTTGAATCAGCTGCATGCTTAATCAAATAATCCAACAAAGCGTTTTTTTCATCAGCACTTAACCCAGCAAAAGGTTCTCTGTCTTGAGACGCAGCTCTTTCCCACTGTGCACTAGCTTTACTGGATGCACTAACCCCTAATTTATTTGCTATTGCTTTACCATCAGCAGCACATAAATAAGAGATACTAAATAACATTAAAAAGAAAGTCATTTTTTTTAACATACATATATCCTTTTATTAATAATTCATAGCATAAAAGCTATTTGTAAATTATGTTTGAATGTCATAATTTACAAATAGCTTTTATTTTATGATATTATCTATTAAGCAGTTTTACCAATAAAATCTTTTTTCATAACATCTGATACTAGTTCTTTTGCTATGCTATCTGTTTGAATAGCAATTTCTTTTGTTTGACTTGCAATTGAAGCATTTTCTTGTGTTTGTCTGTCAAGTTTAGTTATTGCATCATTTATTTGAGTGATACCAGCTTCTTGTTCTTTGCTAGCGTTTGCAATTTCACTAATCATAGTAGTTGTTTGATGTATATTACTAAGTAATTCATCATATCCTTTAATCATTTCATTACTGATATTCTTACCTTGATTAGCTTTAGTTGTAGCATTTTCTACTAGGTTTTTTATCTCTTTAGCAGCTTCAGCACTTCTTGAAGCTAGATTTCTAACTTCTGCAGCAACGACAGCAAATCCTTTTCCAGCTTCTCCTGCAGTTGCAGCTTCAACTGCAGCATTAAGAGATAGAATATTTGTTTGGAATGCTATTTGGTCTATTACTGTGATAGCTTCATTTATGGCACTAACTTGAGTAGTAATGTCGTCCATTGCACTTGCTGTATTTTTTGCTAATTCTTGACCTTTTTTTGCAGAAGAGCTAACTTCTGAAGAATAATTTGCCATTTGAACAACATTAGAAGAGTTATTTACTATAGTACTTGTAATCTCTTCCAAAGCTGCTGAAGTTTCTTCTAGAGCTGCTGCTGTTTGGTTTGAGTTTCTATTTAATATATCAACATTAGCGACTAAAGTATTAGATGTCTTATCCAATGTAGTACCAATATTGAGTGATTGTTTAAGGAGGTTTGAAATCTCATCAGTTAAAAAGTTTACATTTTTTATTAGCTCAGATATATCACCTTCAATATTTTTATTTGATACTTTTGAAGTAAATTTATATTTAGCAAATTCTGCCAATACTTTTTGTACACTATCAATATTTGATTTAGTTGATCTAATCATACTATTTAAACTGTCTTTTAAGGCTATTAATTGTGGATTGTGTGGATTTGAAGATATTTGAATATTTAAGTAGCCATTATTTACTTTTTGTACAGTTTCTAATGCTTCTTTAACTGTTATATCATCTTCTTGTAAACCTTGCTCAATATCTTTAATATTTTTATTTACGATTTCTGCCATGTTAGCAAATTCATCTTTTGTATTGATTTCTATATACTTTGAAGAAGGTATTTCTTTATTTAGAAATGAGAAGAATGATTGAAGCCCATCGTTTAATGAATCTAGGGAATTCATCACTGATTTTGATATAGCATATACCGTAAAAGTCAACCCAACAATACTTAAAGCAATAAATAGCAATATAAGTGTATTGGAACTACTAATTTGAGTCTCAATATTAACTTCTCCTGTTTTAATACTGCTTTCTAATCTTTCGTTGGCAATAGCTACTAAAGCTGAGATTTCTTGGTCTAGTAAACCACCAACTTTTTGTAACCCTTCTAATGCCAAAATCCCATCTTCTAATGAATATTCAAACTCTTCAAAAACACCACCTGCTATTGCTGTAAAACCATTGAATCTAACTTTTAAACTATCTATTGCTTCAATAAGTTGTTTATCGTTTGATGATTTTATAATTTCTTCAAGAAGAGTTAATTTATCTTCAATATTTTTTTTGAGTTCTATGAAGTGTTTAGTGTTGTTATTTTTTGTTATAGCTGACAACAAAATATCTTTATTGTATGAAATTATTAAAAAATTTACATCATTTGACAACTCTGCAAAAGAAAGCTCTTTAGCTACATTAGAATTCGTTATTTTATTTATACCTTGAATACTATTAAATGAATAAAAAATAATTCCTATTGAAACAACAAAAGTTGAAATTATTGAAAACAAGACAAAAATAAATTTTTGCTTCACTGTGAGACTAGGTATCATTAAACTTCTCCTATATGGTTATGTATATTTTATAAATTAAATATATTTTATAAAACAATTAATATAATAATAAGATATTACAGATTAAATGAAGCTTAATTATTGTTTTTTTTTATAAATAATACATGTCAAATCACATTATTATAACATTTTTGTAACACAATAGATACAAAATATGAGGCTCTTAAGAGAATAAGCCTATCAATAATTATTATTATATACAAATAATTTTCGTTTTTTTTTAAATAAAATAGACTCAAAAGAACAATATAATTTATGCAATATTAAATGCTTAATTTCATTTAATATTCATTTTATCATTTTAAATTATACTTAAAAAAATATATATGGCAATCAGGTAATATGAAGAAATAAAATAGCATTTAATCAAAATTTAAAAACATAATTATTTATTGAATAATGCTAATTTTATTTTTTTTCTTTTAGCTCTTTTTCTCTGTGGTTGATGACATCTCTTAAATCTTCATTATTTTTTAGACTTTGTGCTAATCTATCTTGATAAGAAAGTATCACTTTTTCTTTTTCTAGCAGTTCATTTTCTTTTACTTTTAATGAATATTGCATACTATCAAATCTGATTTTAAATGTTTTTAATGCTTCAACTGCTTTGTTTTCACTTTCTCTAGCTTTCTTTGCAATTTGCTGATTTTGCATCATACTTGATTCGAGTTGTTTTTCATAAGATGAGATTTGAGAAAGCAATCTAGCATTTTTTTCTCTTTGTTTATGTAGCGTCTCAAAAATCATCTCTTGATTATCAAACATATTCAATTTTGCATTTAGTGTATGTATTTCATAACGCATATGCTCAATAGTTTCTTCATATGCACACATCAATGATTTGTGTTCAATTAAATTTTTGATTACTTTTTGCTTAAAAGTTCTTTTTTCTATCTCAATATCTGTAGTAAGAAATCTTATACCCATATAGCCTTTTAGTTTTTTGTTATCATCACAAAAAACTGGGAAAATAGTCGCTTCTACATAATAAGCATTGCCATTTTTTGCACGATTTTTTACTTTGCCTTTCCATGTATTTCCAGACTTGATAGTATCCCACAAATCTTTGAATGCACTTGATGGCATATCTGGATGTCTCAAAATATTATGAGGTCGCCCAATAAGTTCTTCTTTTGAATATCCACTTATTTCACAAAATATATCATTTACACTCGTAATAATTCCTTTTGGGTCTGTACTGGAAATAATAGCAACTTGATCAACGATATTGATATATTGACAAAGTGATTTTTGTTGATTGATGATTTTGCGTTCTTGATAGATATGTCCGCATAACTCTTTGATATGGGTCATTAGATTTTCTACAATAATTGGTTTTAAAATATAGTGAGAAACACCAAGTTTGATAGCTTCTAGCATATATTTAGATTCATTATGAGCAGTCAAAAGGATAAAAGGGATATTTTGATTTATTTCTTTGATTTCTTTTATCATCACAAGCCCATTTTTATTTGGCATATTAATATCTGAAATTATAAGTGTAATTTCTTTTGTTGTATTGAAATCATCAATAAATATTTGATAACCTTCATTTGCATTCTTTGCTGTTATTATTTTTTTAAAGAATCTTGATAATATTTCAGATAAAGATTCCCTTGCTTGGTCATCATCTTCAACATATAATATAGTGACTTCTTTAAAAAAATTATTATCAAACATTAAATATCTCTTTCATTGATTATTTTATAAAGAATTATAATGACTATCGTCTTATATTATACTTAATATTCATATACTAATCATCTTAATCACATTTAATATATACTTTTATGTCTAAAATATAACATAATATAAATTTAAGTATAAATTAGATAATATTTCTGATTGTGATATTTATTAGTTATTTATTTTTATTACATATATTATTTTATTTTTAATTCTAATTAAGAGGTTTGTTATGGAAAAAAAATTAGTTGACCAAATGTATAAATTTGTATTAATACCAAAAGAGTCTCTAAAAAGTGGACAAAGTTATCCTTATAATATTTATAGAAAAACAGATGAAAAAATATTTGATTTGTTGTTGAAAAAAAGTGAAGTTTTTAATAAAAGTATTCAATGCTTTTTTCTTGATGAAAAACAAACAAAAATATATATAATGGAAGAAGATAAAGATTTATATCATGAATATATACAAAAACATATAACTGATATTTTAAATGATGAACAGATTAATTTGGATATAAAATCTTCTCTTATCAAAGATATTGCTAGTGAGACTATGTATGATTTATTTGAAAGTGAGGTTAATAGTAAAAATTTACAAAAAGTTGATAAAATCTTAGATAATTCTATACAGCTTATCTTAAGTGATAAAAATGCTATGTATTCTATGCTCAAAGTAACATCATATGACTATTATACATATACTCATTGTGTTGATGTTGCTACATATGCTATAGGTTTCGGTAGTTATTTGAATCTAGATAAACAAGAATTGGCAATACTTGGTAAAGCAGCGATGTTACATGATATTGGTAAAAAACTTATTCCTTATACAATCATAGGGAAAAAAGAAAAACTAACTCATGAAGAATTTGAAATGGTAAAAGAACATCCTCAATTAAGTGTAAAAGTATTACGAGAGTGCGGTGAAACCGATGAAAGACTTATAAAACTTGTTTTACAACATCATGAGAAGTGTGATGGAAGTGGTTATCCTTTTGGTCTTGTGGAGGATGAGATTGAATACTTAGCTCAAATAATTGCAGTATGTGATGTTTTTAATGCTCTTACAACAAGAAGAACTTATAAAAATAGAATGCCATCTTTTGAGGCGTTTAAAATTATGTGTGAAATGAAAGGTCATTTAAGCAATAGCTTATTAAAAAAGTTTATTAACTTTATGGGATGTAATACTCAAGATTTTGATTATAGATAGTCTTTAAACAGATGGGATAAAACTTCAAGATAAGCATGATTAAGTTATATTTTAATCAACTTCAATATGAAGCAACATTTCAGGATGTATTGCACATTGAACTTTAAAGTGAGTTTTAGCTTTAATATTTATTAATGTATCTTCACCACTTTTTTGCATGCCACTATCAAACTCATTTTGGTAGTCATCTGTGTAAGCATTGTGTGCAAATGAATCAGAGTTTTTTAATCTTATTGTATCACCAACTTTTACATTTAAAGTAGATGGAATAAATTTTCTACCTAATTGATCCACTACATGCTCAGATGCTAATAAAGGTGTAAATAATACACCACTTAATATCGCACTTAATAAAGCTATTTCTGCCATTTTAAAACCTTTGTTTTAATCTATTATAATTCTTCCATTTAGGAATTACAAAAAGACTTTTCTCTATATTTTAATAGAAGTAATACTACAATAAGTTTACTTATGAACATATAATAAAGAATATATATAATATACGATAATTATTAATAAATTTTATCTGATTAATTGTAGGGATATCTACTTCTTCGAATTTTTATTTTTTTCGAATTTTTTTGTTAGGTTGTTTTATAGTATATTTTGTTTTTTTTAATTTTTCTATAAGTTCAGTGGCTACTTTGTACATATTTGATATTACTAAAGCGTTGTGTATATTGCCTGCTTGTTTGACTTCAAGTCGTGTGCTATCGTATTTACTTAGTAGTTGAATATAGTCGATTTGCTTAAGATAAGGGAATATATCAATTGATTTTTCTTCTTCTAGTATCCATTCACTTAAAAGTGCAATTACAAGCTGTTCTGGTATCCAGTTTTCACCAGATTTTAAAGAAATTTCTATTTGTCGCACTATAGAATCATAATAGTGCAATAATGGAAGTTCTTTTTTTATAAGATATATCATAGCACTATTTTGTTTTGGAGTATTTGCAAACTGTCTTAATGTAGATGAGCTAATAATAGTATCTTGTAGATTTGATAAAAGAGTTTTGAGAATATTATATATTTCACTTTGGTCATCTTGTGAGCCAATTTGGATACTAATTGCCCCAGAGTCAATATCTCTAAAAAACTGTTCTAGAGTAGTTCTAATAAAAACCAATAATGCTTCAGTTTTGACATCTCGTAGTAGTAATGGCTTTATTCTATTTGGGGGTGATGATATAAACATTTCTTCTAATTCTCATAAACCTCTAAATTTCTTCTTTTTTGAGTTTTTTATATAATGCTTCATGAACTTCTATTTCTTCACGACTTGCTTTTCTTCTACAAGATAAATATCCATTATTTCCATCATAGCTTTGAAAAGGATAAACAGTAGCATAAACCCAATAATAATCCCCATTTCTACATTTATTTTTGACATAACCATCCCAAGTTTTACCTTGTTTTATAGTATCCCACAGTTGTTTGAAAGCAATTTTAGGCATGTCTTGATGTCTTACAATGTTATGATTTGTGCGTATCAATTCATCCAAATCATATCCAGCGATTTTACAAAAATCATCATTAGCAAAATTTATAATCCCTTTTTCATCGGTTTCACTAACCAAAAAAGCATAATCATCTAGTATTATTTCTTTTGACACAATAACTCTCCTTAATTTTTATATTCTAACTATGTTTAAAATTTCTTTGTTTTAGCACTTTGTAGTAATGACTGAGACAACTCTAATACTTCATTGGCAATAGAAGAAACTTTGTCAGCTTCACTAGCATTTTCTTGAGTTACACGGTCAAGCATATTCACTGAATCATTGATTTGCAGTATTCCAGTTTCTTGTTCTTTACTAGCATTGCTTACATCACCTATTAATGAAATAGTTTTTGTAATATGAGAATTTAATTCTTCATACCCTCTAATCATCTCAGTACTTATAGATTTACCTTGGTTTGCTTTATTTGTAGCATTTTCAACTATAGCTTTGATTTCTTTTGCAGCTTCTGCACTTCTTGAAGCTAGATTTCTTACCTCTGCGGCAACGACCGCAAATCCTTTTCCAGCCTCACCTGCAGTTGCAGCTTCAACTGCAGCATTTAGTGAAAGTATATTTGTCTGAAATGCAATTTGATCAATTACAGCTATTGCTTCGTTTATTGCATTGACTTGAGCATTAATTTCATCCATTGAAGTTGCTGTTTGAGATGCGAGTGCTTGACCTTTGCTTACTGCTGTTTTTACATTTTGACCCAAAGTTGCCATAGCTGTAGTATTTGAGGCATTATTTTTTGTAATACTTGTGATTTCTTCAACCGCAGCTGCCGTTTGTTCTAGTGATGCTGCTTGTTCATTTGCACGGTGTGCAAGATTTTGTGTAGCTTGAGCCATATGTTGAGAGTTTGTTTCAAGAATTTGTCCATTATGTAGATTTTCTTTTGCATTCTGAGCCAAAGTATCACCTAGTTTATTTACGCCTTCCATTAGTTCTTTCATTTGTGCTTTCAATCTTGGGTGTACTTTTATTCTTTTTGTAAAATCATCATTTGTATAACTAGTTACTGTTTGATTTAATTCTTTTATATTTTTATCCATTATATGAAGCATATGATTTAGTGTTTTTCTAAGAGTTTTAATCATAGGATTGTGTGTATCAGCTACTACGGTATAGCTATATATACCTTGTTCTAATTTATCTGCAACCAAAACTGTTTCACCCATTACTTTCATATCTTCTTTGAGTTTGATATCATATTTTGATGCTGTCTCATTAAGCATTTTTAGCATATCTGCTATTTCATCTTTTCCATAAATTATTGCTGGTGTATATTTATTTGTTTCAAAAGAGACAAATTTTAAGAAATTATCAAAATATTTTTTAAACCTAGAGGCTCTTTGCTTTGCTGATTGTATAAACATATGATTTATAATTATAAATAATACTGCAAAAATAATATTTAAAACTATCAGTGTATTTAAGCTATCATGAAATAAATAGCCAACTATAGCAATAAGCATAAATCCGAATTGTGCCACGAATTGGTTGAAGTGGAACTTTGTTTCTGTTGATAACGAGTTGATAAACTTGTACATTATATGAGACCTTTCTTTGAATTACTTTTTAAAAGTAATAATTCTAATTTGACAATTATAACAATTCTGTAATTATAAGTAATGTTCTCTTAATAATTACTTAAAGTTCATATAATATTTTATATATGTAGTGATTTGATAGTAATTAAACTTTCTGATTAATTCATAGAAAAGACTCCGAATCAAATTCGGAGTCAAAGTATTTTGGTTATTATGATACTGTAGCTTGAATTGAGAATATAAGTCTTAAAATGCTTCCCATTCTGTATCTTTTGATCCATGGCTTGATACAATTGGTTTTATTTTGGTTGCAGTTGGTGTACAACAACTACCTGAATGTGTATGTGATGAACTTATTGGTTTTGCAATAGGTTTTTTCACTACATGTTTGGATGCACTTTTTACATCTTTAGTATGAGATATTTGATGTATAGAGTGTTTTGTTGTTTCTTCTTTTATAGCTTTCCCATTATCAATTTTGACTTGATTAAGTCCTTTAAATACACCAATTGTAGCATGTTCAATTTCTTGAGATATTTTTTTGAGCTCATGATTTGTTGCATTTAGCGCTGATTTATCCATATATTCTTTTACTTTTTGGTGAACAGTCAAGTGATTATTCATAAATTCTTGCCATGAAGATGTTTTTGTAAATGGTTTATTGGCTCTTAGTTGCTCATCTACCCATTTACCTAAAGCACAACTATGATGATCTGTAACTGTTACAGCTTTTCTATCATCAAGTTTGTGAAAGTTTGTCATTTTAAATCTAATATGGTCATTTTTTAGTTTTGCAGTTTGGAAAACCAATTCTACATCACTTACTTGTTGTCTAGCTTCAGGTTTGAATTTTGCTCTACTAGCTGCTGTGACAAGGTCATTTGATAGTTTTGAAACTTCTTGAACAAGATCACTTATTTTTGAAGCTTCTGCTGCATTTTGTTGTGTAGCTTGATCTAGCTCTGTTACTGCATCATTGATTTGTTCTAATCCTTCTTGTTGTTCTTTTGACGCATTTGCAATGTCATTTATCAAATGAACTGTACTTTGAATGTTTTGATTTAATGCTTGATAACCTTTTATCATATCATTACTGATAGATTTACCTTGATTTGCTTTACTTGTAGCATTTTCAACAATTGCTTTTATCTCACGAGCAGCATCAGCACTTCTTGAAGCTAGATTTCTAACCTCTCCAGCAACCACTGCAAATCCTTTTCCCGCCTCTCCTGCAGTTGCAGCTTCAACTGCAGCGTTAAGGGAAAGAATATTTGTTTGGAATGCGATTTGGTCAATTACTGTGATAGCATCATTGATTAGATTTACCTGAGTATTGATTTCTTCCATAGATAATGCTGTTTGATTTGCCAAGTTTTGACCAATGTCTACAGAATTATTTAGCTCTTTAGAATTTATCAAGATTTTATTTATGTTTTCATTATTATTGATAATAGTACTAGTAATTTCTTCTAGCGCAGCTGCAGTTTCTTCTAGTGAAGCTGCTTGTTCGTTGCTAGATCTTGCCAAGTTATTTGATGTTTCTTCAAGTATATCTGTATCTATATTTAGTTTTTCACCAGCATTTACTATCATACCAATTAGTTCAGAGACATTGTTTCCTATAAGCATAGTAGATGCTACTAAAGATCCAAAACTTCCGTTCATGTTTTCATTTGCTTTAGGGTCATAAACATAATTAAAATCACTTTCACCATATCTTACAAGAGTATCTACGACTAGTTGTATTTGCTGATTTGTACCGGTTACTAGTTGATTTACTTTATCTTTGATACTATTTGTCATAGGGTTAGATGAAGTACCTTTGATTGTATAAAAATAAAAGCCATTATCAACTTTTTCTATAATATCATCTATTTCAGCTATAAGTTTATTGTCTTGTTCTATTTCTTTTACAGTTTTGTCTATAGCATTATTAACTTCATTTGCCATTTGACCAAATTCATCTTGGCTATTTAGCTCTATATGTGATATAGTTGATGTTTGTCTATTGATAAAGGCGAAGAACCCATCTAGTCCAACTGAAACTTTTGTTAGTGAGCTTATGATACTATTTATTGTTGTAAAAGTTAATATTGCCCCAACAATAATAGAGACTAAAATAGCAATAACTACAATAATTAGGAAAAAATGCGCAGTTGAATTTGCATTATCAATCATATTTGTTGTATTAGTTAGATTTGTAGAAGTTAGTTCATCCATTGTTGCACCCATTGCATTTGATATAGGCACCATACTAGCTACTGCTTTTCTATATTCTTCAAATAAATTTTTTTGTATTTGAGAATCTGAATTATTGATAAGTTTGCTAATAATTCCATCTAGAGTAACATAAATATTTCTCCAAGCCTTATATTCATCATTGAGCTTTGCTACAGCTTGTCTTCCTTTTTCACTAGCTCTTGGAAGATTGACAAACTTTTCAAAGTTTTCTTCTATTATTTTCCAACTTTTAGCTCTTTGTGATGCTATATCTTGGAAATTAGAACTTGCAGAATAATTGTTTTCAAAAGCATAAACATTTAAAGTCTGTGCTCTTATTACCATTCTTTCTCTATTTAAATTTGATAAGTATACTACACCAGGTATTCTATCTTCTCCTACCTTTGTCATATCACTTTCCCAAGAAGATGTTGCTTTAAATGCAATTGCTCCTACCACAATAATACCTATTAGCAAAACAGATGCCAATAAAATTAACCTATTTTTTACGCTCATTAAAATCCCCCTATGATTTATACATGTAATGTCATATCATAATTTTTAGTATGCAAAAATAATTCCTTAAAGAGTAATCTAAATACAATTAAAAGATTTATATTACAAACATAAAGTAATTATGAATATAAAGTACGGGATTTTATATAAAACAAACTTTGAGTAAGCTTAAAAAATTATTAATAATCGCTTAAACTTATTATTTTAATAAGTAAAAATTATATTAAAAGTTATTCTTCAACTTGTTCTAAATCAAAAAGTATAATGGCTAGGCAAATAAAAGCTAATGAAATCTCCATTTTTTGGCATCTTATATCAAAATATCAATATATGTATGTAATGTATCCAAATCTGTTTTTTCTACAAATTTTTCAACACCAATTTTTTGTAATTCTTTTGTAACCGAATCAGTAGCCATACTTGAATTTACTATGATAGGAATATGATTATAAAGTTGATTTGATTTGATTGCTTTTGAGACTTCATAACCATCAATTATAGGCATTTCTAAATCAGTAATAACCAAAGCTATATTATCTAAGTCTATTTGTTGAAGTCTATCAAGTAATTCTTTTCCATTATTAAACATTTCATAATTAGCATTGATTGCATCAAAAAAATCAATCAAAATATCTCTTGCTATTTGACTATCTTCTGCTACAAGAATTAGTTTATTACTTTTTATAGGCATTGCGTGAAATTTATCAATATCATCTTTGTCACATCTAAATCCTATATCTTGCAATAGTTGTTCAGCATTGAAAACTACACAATATTCATCTTTATTATTCACTTTTACATAAGTAGTAAAACTTGTTTTTATATTTTCATCTTGTGAATATTTAAGCTCTTTTGTGGTTTTTTCTACAATATCTAACATTTGTGTTACTAATATCCCTATTTTTCTTCTGTTAAATTCACAATATATAATAAGTTTATATTCTTCCATTGGACGAGGTTTATTACCAAGCCAAATATCAAGATTGACTAGCGTAATAGGCTCACCTCTTATTGTGGCTATTCCGCTTATTATCATATTATCATTTGGCACATCATTTATACTTACATCTTGTGCTATTATAAAAGCTTTAATTTTTGCGATATTGATAGCATAGATATTTTTTGTGCCAGTATAAAATACAGCCAATTGATGCCTTGTATTTTCTGTAGTATTCTGATTCTGAGTTGATAAATTCATTTTATCACCTTATTATTTGATTGTTTAATTTTGCATTTTCAAGAATACTTTTTACATCTAGTATAAGACCTATACTTCCGTTTCCTCTGACTGTAGCACCACTAATTCCTAATACTTTTTTGTAGTTAATTTCTATTGGTTTGACTACAATTTGTTGTTGTTGCAAAAACTCATCTACAAATAATGCAGCTTTTTGGTTGTTTGCTTTGACTAGTATCAATATCCCTTTTGTAAAATCCTTAGTAGATGGCTCTAAGTCAAGATATTTATAAAGTTTGAGAATAGGTATAAATTCTTCTCTAAGCATCAATAGTTGTGAGCTACCATCTCCTACAATTTTGATCATTTCTTTGGTTGGTTGTAGTGATTCTATTATAGAATTTGTAGGCAAAATAAATATATTCTCACCAACTCTTACATTCAAACCATCAAGAATAGATAGAGTAAGAGGCATAATAAGAGTGAGCTTTGTCCCTTCATCTATATTTGAAGATATTTCAACTCTTCCATTTAGCTTTTCTACAATATATTTTATTTTATTGATAGTCAAGTCATCACTTTCCATATCTTCTTCAGTTATATTTTGAGCATCTAAATCCATAGATTCTACATCAATACCTTTACCATCATCTTGTATTGTGATATAAATTTGCTCATTTATTTGCTCTGCTGACACACAAATATATCCACATTCATTTTTCCCTTTTGCTATTCTAACATCTGGTGATTCAATACCATGTATGACAGCATTTGCAATAATACTTTTGAGTGGTAGATTTAGAGTTTCAATCATAGATTTGTCTATATTTGTCTCTTCACCTTTTAATATAAGGTTTACCAATTTATTATGTTGAGTTGATTCGTTTGTAATAATTGATTGATAGCTATCAAAAATAGTTTTGATTTTGACCATTCTTATATCCATAGCATAATCTTGAAGCTCTTTGATATGTCTTTGAAATAAAGTAGTTTTTTCCAATAATTCTTTTTTTTCATCGCTAGTTGGTAGGTTTTCTATAGATTGTGACATCATGGAATTTGTGATTACCATATCACCAACTTTATTGAGCAGTTTTTCTAACTTATCTAAATCAACTGTTACTGTTGTACTTTTCATAAAATCTCCAGTTTTATAGTATAAAAGATGCTTTATTTAATGTATCTGTTATCTTTTGTTTTAAAATATCTTTATTAAAAGGTTTTACTACATAATTTGTAACTCCAGCTTTTAATGCTTCAATTACATCTTCTTTTGAACCTTCCGTTGTTATCATAATAATAGGAATTTGTTTATTTGACTTGGATATAGTTCTAGTTTTTCTTACAAGCTCCAGTCCACTCATAATAGGCATATTCCAATCTGTCAAAAGTAAATTGTACTTATGTTGACATAGGAGATTCCAAGCTTTCGCACCATCGGGAGCTTCATAAATATTATCTTTTGTATATCCCATTTCCATCAATACATTATTTAATATCTTTCTGATAGTTGAACTATCATCGACAATAAGAATTTTCATGACTTGAACTACCTATATTATAATTTGATTTGACATTATAACATACTTTAATTAAACTAATATAAATAAAATATGAATTATATGCAAAATAAGATATTTTTTATCTATGAAATAACTTTTATAAGAAGAATTTTTAAGTAATTTTAATATAATTTTAAGTTTATATTAGATAATATTTATAAAAGCTTTATTACTTGTTCATTATAATTATACTTAAAATTTAATAAATGTATTCTTAAGTTGAAAAAAGAGGGGAAAAATGACAAAAAGATACTTGCAACAAACATATAAATTCTTACCAATTAAAAAAGATATATTGAAATATGGCGAAAGTTATCCTTATAGTATATATAGAAAAACTGACGATAAAATTTTTGATTTATTATTGACAAAAAGTACAGTATTTAATAAAAGTTTGCAATGTTTTTCTCTTGACCAAAAACAATCAGATATATACATATTGGATTCAGACAAAAGTTTATATCAAGGTTATATACAAAAACATATTAAAACTTTACTTGAAGATAGAAATATAAGTTTAGATGTAAAATCATCTCTGATAAAAGAAATTGCTTCTGAAACTATTAATGATTTGTTTCAAAGTGACCTAACTTCAGAAAATTTGCAAAAGGTCAATAGTATACTTAATCATTCTATACAGCTTATCTTAAGTGATAAAAAAGCTATGTATTCTATGCTCAAAGTAACATCATATGACTATTATACATATACACATTGCGTAGATGTAGCTACATATGCTATAGGCTTTGGTAGTTTTTTGAAGTTAGATTTAGAAGAGTTAGAGTTACTTGGTAAAGCAGCTATGCTTCATGATATTGGCAAAAAATTGATTCCCCACGATATTATTAGTAAAGATAGTCGTCTAACACAACAAGAATTTGAACAAGTAAAAAATCATTCTATGCTTGGAGCTAAATTATTACAAGAGTGTGGTGAAAATCAAAGATTGATAAATTTAGTTATGCAACATCATGAGAAATGTGATGGTAGTGGCTATCCACTCAATCTTAAAGAAAAAGAAATTGATAATCTTGCTAAAATAATATCAATATGTGATGTTTTTAATGCACTGACTACAAGAAGAGTATATAAAGAAAGAATGTCATCATTTGATGCTTTTAAAATAATGTTTGAAGATATGAAAAATCATTTTAGTAAACAATATTTAATGAAGTTCTTAACTTTCATGGGGTGTACAAAGGAAGATTTTAATTAAATCTAATAACTTATTGTTTGTATATAATCATTTTAGATTAAAATTTTCGAATAAAGATATTAGATTTGTAGATTGTCCTTAATAATTAACTTTTCAAAATCGAATTTGTTGACTGGTTTGCTTTTTAGAAAACCTTGATACAAATCGCATCCAACTGTAGCTAAAAAATCAAGTTGTTCCTGATTTTCTACACCTTCAGCTATAGTTTTATATCCCATAGATTTAGCCATGGCAATAATAGTCTTTACTATAGTAATAGAATCTTTATCTGATGGTAATTCATCAATAAAACTTTTGTCAATTTTTAGTATGTCAATTGGAAATTTTTTTAAGTATGCAAGTGAAGAATATCCTGTACCAAAATCATCAATTGCTAGTTTTACCCCCAATGCTTTGATTTTATATAAAGTAAAAATAACTCTAGAAGGGTCTTCCATCATACCACTTTCTGTAATCTCAAGTTCCAATTGACTTGGAGGATAATTTGTGGCTACTAATATTTCTCTAATATGGTCAACTATATCATCATGTAAAATTTGTTGCATAGAAAGATTTACACTCAATATCAAATCATTACCATTTTCTAACCATTTCTTAGCACTCAAACAAGCTTCTAGTAATACCCAATGACCTATTTTATAAATACATCCTACATCCTCAGCAAGAGGTATAAAAGAAGCTGGAGATACAATAACACCATCTTTATTTATCCATCTTACAAGTGCTTCCATACCTTTGATTTGACCTGTAAGTATGTCAACTTGTGGTTGATAATAAACTTCAAGTTCATGATTATCTACTACTTGACGAAGTTTCATTTCCAGTTCTAGTTTTTCTTTTGCTTTTGTGGTGAGTATATTTTCATAAAATCTAAAGCTACCTTTTTGTTGAGCCTTTGCATTTCTGAGTGCAATATCAGCAAAATCTATGAGGTCTTCAGCAGTTGCAAATCCATAAGGTATGACAGATATTCCAATACTAAGACTCAAATATAATTCAAAACCATTTTTTAAAATAACTAAATGCTTAAACTCTTCCATAACTCTTGATACAATCATTATTAAGTCTTCTTTGTTGTTTAGGTACTCAAGAATTACCCCAAATTCATCTCCACCAAATCTACTTAATAAATCATTATCAAATCTACCTATCAAATCTTCTTTTCTGAAAAAATTACGAAGTTTTTCTGCAACTATTTTCAAAACTTCATCACCTATTTCATGACCTAAGCTATTGTTGATATTTCCAAAATCATCTATATCTATTTTGAGGACACTCAAAAATTTGCCTGCTATATCTCTTTTTAATAAAATTTGTTTTAAATATGATTTAAATAAATATTGAGTTGAAAGTCCTGTAAGCTGATCATAATTTGTTATATTTTCTATTCTAGATTCATAAAGTTTTTCTTGAGTAATATCTTTACAAAATATCATAATAAAGTTATTGTTGTCAAAATTTAGTAAGCTAATGGAAATATTTACATTAATAAAACTACCATTTTTGATTTTGAATTTTGTTTCAAATGTTGTATGTTCATATTGTTCTAAATTATCAATACCTTGTTGTGTATAAAAAGGTGTTGTAATCATATCTAAATCAGATATTTTTAAGTTAGTTAGTTCTTGTTCAGAGTAACCCAATCTAATAAGGGCTTGTTGATTGAAATGAATAATATCTAAACTAATTGGGTCTATTATGATTATGGTATCTGGGCTTAAATCAAAAATAGTTTTAAATTTTATTTGTTCATTGTATTGAGCGTGTTTAAATAAATCACTTCCAGTAACAATACCTTCTAATAAGTTATCATCATTTACTACTATTAAATGTTTTTTACCACTTGCTAATAGTTTTTTATAGCTATTATGCACTGATTCATCTAAAGTTACAGTAACTATATCTTTACTGATTATATCAATTAAATTAATATTTTCTTTTGATTTGTATATTGATACAGCATTAATTACCTCTAAATATGTGCATATACCTATTGGTTCTTTATTTTTTTCTATTATTACAGATGATATTTGATATTTTTGCATCAAATTTAAAACTTCTTCAAAAGTTGACTCAGATGAAGCCGTAATTAAATTGGTTGTCATAATATCTTTAATTTGTAGCACTTTATTCACATATATTCCTATACTCATATGCTGTTTCTAAAAAATTCATAAAACGATTATATTGAAAATACTCTTAAAACTAGATAAGAAAAGTATAAACAAGTATAAATTAAAAAATTATAATAATTGTACTCTTAATTAAATTTAAAAACTCTTAATTTATCTTATAAAATATTGATTGTTAATATATTTATTGTAATTTAGTAGAAAGTGATTATGTTAGAATGTAAGACTAAGGCTCTATGAAAAGTGATTCATAGAGTCTTAAAGAAGTAATTATTTTTTTGCTTCAGGGTTAAACGAGTTGTATATAAACTTAGACATATCAAGAGGTCTGATAATATATCCTTCTTTTTCAAATGCTCTTATGTTATGCTCCATATCTATATGTTCGCCACTGCTACTACCATTGATTGAAAGTTCACCTTGTAAATCAAGTATTGTGATATTTAAATCAATAATACTTTGATGATCCAAAGAAGGACCTTTTTTTACTGGATTACCTTCACCATTCATACCATGACATTCTGAACATTTTTTGACATAAATAGTCTCTTGATTTGTTTCTACTGCTAGAGCAGATGAAGCCAAAATACCTGCTACGATACATGCCGATGTTAGATTTAAGATTTTCATAATGATTCCTTTGTTTTAAGATTTATTGTTTTTGTTTTACTGTAACTATGACAGCACCTCTGACTTGACCACTAACAAAATCAATAGCTTTATCGTTTGGATATTTACTTTTGATTAGTTCTTGTACTTGTATGTCCACTCCTTTTTGTGCTCCATGGCAAGATTTACAACTTTTATTTGACATTGTAGATGGAAAATAAATCTTGTATTCTCCGTCATTATTTAGTTGCACTATTTCACTAGGAAGATAAGCATTTGATTTTTCGATAAGCTCAAATGCTTCCAAAATCTTGACTTCATCTTCTGAAGGATAAGATTTTGGGTTTCTGTTTTTTAAACTCACCCTTTTGAGTGAGATATTTTCTCCTAAACTTTTACTTAACTCTTCAATCTTTGAATAAGATTCATTTACACAAAATTTTGCACCAGCGTAGATTCCTTTATCAGAAATTCTAGTTTTTACATTTGTAGACATCATTTCATGTAGCTTATGTAAAGCATTAGAAGCTTCTTTTACTGCTAAATCTTTAGCACTTTCATTCGCAAATAACATTTCACACAAAAGAAGAGTAAGTAATAGTTTTTTCATTGTTTAAGCCTTATGTTCAATATGTTCGTCATCAAGGTTGAAAGCTTTTGTACCGATATAATACAATAGCATACAAAGCCCAAGACCACCTAGAGAAATCATAATTTCTGTACTTGATGGAAAATATTCCACCCATGTAGGAACAAGTTGATATTCTGTAGTTTTCAATGTTTGCAGTGGTTTTAGCTGAGTATCATGAACAAGATTGTATCTCATAAAAAACACTCCTACCATACCACTGATTGAAGCCCAAAACATTCCTACTACATTTGAACCACTACTTTTTAGGATGATAAATAGTGGTATCACCATAGCAAGTATTACTTCAGCCCAAAAAGTCCAGCTTTGAAGTATATGAACTGCAACTTCAGCACGATTTGGCATACCACCATATACATCTGTTAGCATTTTCCATGTCACAAAAAATATCAATATTGATATAAGAAGTCCTTGGATTTTTGCTAGATTTGTAAGCATCTTTTTACCACTTTCAGTAAAGTTCAGCTTATATCTAAATCCATACATTATAAATGCCAAGAATATACCTGTAATAAATGCTGTCAATATGAAATATGTTGGATAAAACACACCATTTGATATAGTTCTAGCATTTAAAAATCCAAATACTCCACCAAGATTTGAGTGAGCTGCAAGACCTACTAAAAGCCCAGTAAGACCAAAAATTCTAGCCATTTTCATATCGTGTTTTAGCAAAAATACAAACTCTATAACCATAAATGTAAGATAAAGTCCATAAAGTGTACCCATCCACCAAATCGCACTTGTAAACCCTGGTGTAAGAACATTGTATATTAGCATAGTGACTGGATGACCTATCTCAAAAGCAATCACAGCAAATCCAGCAACTATAGTAACAATTGAGCCAAAAATAGCTCTTTTTGAAATCTCAATATAATCTTTGAATCCAAATACATCACCAAGTGAGCCAACTATACAAAGTCCAGTGGAGCTAACCACAAAAAAGATATATACTGCTATCAAAAGCCCCCATGGGTGTTCTCTAGTGACATTATAAGCATGATGACCATGTATAAGATATGTAACTACTCCTATAGCAAACATTGCCAAAAATGTTACTATTATTGCAGCCAATAATAAATTGGTTGCGGTTTTTTCAAATGATAAAATACTCTTTAGAGATATTTTATTTACAGGTATTGTTGTAATAAATTCTTTAATACTCATTTTATTTCCTTATACTAGATAAAATAGTTTTGGTTTTGTACCAAGGTGAGCTTTAAGAGTGAAATGCTCTCTTTGTCTCAAAACTTGACTTATTTCACTATTTGGGTCATCCAAGTCTCCAAAAATTCTTACTTTTGTCGGACATGTATTTTGACAAGCTGTTGTTGTCTCACCTCTTGCTATCCTTGTATCTGTACAAAATGTACATTTATCTACAGTCATAGTTCTATCATCTACATATCTAGCATCATAAGGACAAGCATTCATACAATAGCTACATAAAATACATTTATCAGGATCTACTTTGACATCTCCATTTTCCCCATAATAAGTAGCATTTGTAGGACATACATCTTGACAAGGTGCATCTTCACAATGTTGACATTGACTAGGATAAAAAGTCTGTGAAGCTATACTCAAATGTGGATATTCACCTTCTACTTCTTTAACACCTACCCAAATTCTATGCTTATCTGCACCAAGCAATACACCATTTTCTTCTTTACAAGCTGTTTCACAAGCTTTGCAATTGATACAATTTTTATAATCTAGTGCCATACCATATCTTGCCATCGTTATACCTTTTTGATTTCTACATCAGTTTCATGCATAGCAGCAGCACCATAAACAGGCTCCATCGTATCTTCGATTACTGCATTATCATTTCCACCGTTTTTATATGCCCATGTAAGAGCTGAACTTTCTTGACCAAAACCATGTATAAAAAACAGTTGATCAGGTGCTATTTTTTCTGTAGGATAAGCTTTGAGTCTAGTTTTTCCAATTTTTGAACTAACTTCTATCATATCTCCAAAGTTAATACCTTTTTGGGTAGCTACTTTTTTGTTTATCCAGATGAAGTTTTCTCTCATTAAGTCATTTAACATAGAGTTATTTGTACTACCACTTTGAGTATATTGTGCATGTCTACCTGTAAGAAGTCTGAATTTATCACTTGAAGTTTGGTAATTGTATTCATCTTTCCATATAGGCATAGAGTCAACTCCATTTTTTGATAAAGTATCAATTTTACATTCAACTTTATTTGAAGGTGTTTTTGGTCTACCTTCATTTACACGATAAGATCTTTTGTTTTTTGGATAATACTCAAATTCATTAGCTGAAAGTTGTTTGAAGTACGCATCCATATTTGGGTAATAAACACCATGTTTTTCTAGCTTTTCTTTTGCATCTGGATAGTCACTTACCGCATGAGCATTACACTCTTCTTGAGAGTGTTTGAATGGTATTGTTATATCAAATTCAGCATAAAGTTCTTCTTCGCTAGATTCTTCAAGTAAAGATTGGACTTCCATATCATGTTTTTTTGATATGTCAAAAAGAGGTTTTGAAATCTTTTTTGTTAGACCGTGAAGGATTTCCATTATAGGTTTACTTTCAAACATAGGGTCTATTACTTTGTTTCTTACTGCAATAGATGGTTCAGTACCACCAAAAGTTTTGATAGGGTCAGTTCTCTCCAAATAAGTACACTCAGGAAGTACAACATCAGCGTACATTACAGTATCACTTGGCATTGTATCTATACAAACCAAGAATTCCATTTTTTTGAGCATTTCTATAGTTTTTGCACTATTTGGCATATTCATTACAGGATTGTGTTTGTAACAAAACATTCCTCTTACTTTATATGGTTGTTTGTCATCAAGAAAATTGTTTCTCCAGCTTATCCAAGAACCTCCACCACTTACTATTGCACAGTCTTGATAACCCGCTTCGCCACTTTTTGCTTGTAGTTTTTTGATTACTGCTCTTGAAGCTGCATTGTCATACATAGGAGATACTTCATCGTGACCTTTGATTTTGAGTGTACTTCCAAAAACAAGTCCACCTTCACAATCAATTCCACCACCTAATCCTTGGAATATAGCCATAGCTCGTCTAAGTTGAAAATCATTTTTTGCAAAAGTACTTCTTCTTCCAGGATAATATATAGATTTTGGAGCATATTGCATAAACTCTCTAGCAATTGTATAAATATCTTTAGCAGAAATACCAGTAATCTCTTCAGCCCACTCAGGTGTATATTTGTTGTCCAAAATACTTGCTTTGTATTCTTCAAAACCATTGAAATTGTTTTCAACATATTCTTTATTGTATAAATCTTCAGTGATTACTACATAAGTAAGAGCTAGTACAAAAGCCAAATCTGTTCCAGGTTTTATTGGTAGCCATTTATCAGATTTTGCTGCAGTATTTGTAAATCTAGGGTCTATACAGATAAGTTTTGCACCATTTTTATTTGATTTTACATTTTTAAACAAATCCATAGTATCAGGTGTCACTATAGCTTCAGCACGATTAGCACCTGCTAGGATAATATATCTTGCATTTTCAAAGTCAGATTGAGGATACGCACCAAGAGTTAAACCATAAGCAGATGCAACAGTTTGAAGACAGATTGATGAATGGTTGAGCCAGTTTGAAGAACCAAAAGCTTGATAAAAAGTTTTGAAAGTATGTTCAGCCATACCTTCCCCTGCACAGAACAAAAATGATGATCTATTGTCTTCTTCTTCATCCAATATTTTGATAGTTTTTTCTTTTATATACTCATAGGCTTCATCCCATGTCACTCTTTTAAACTTACCTTCGCCTTTTTCTCCCACTCTTATCATAGGAAATTTCAATCTATCTGGATCATAAAGTGCCTGAATACCAGCATTTCCTCTAGCACAAAGCATATTTCTTGATTTTGGAAAATATGGATTTGGATCTAGCTTGGTCACAATCCCATCTTCAACTCTCGCAATCGCTGCACATTTATTAACACACATTTCACAAAGAGTTGGTACTAAGCGATCTACCTTGTCTCCAGTCTTAGTAGTTAATTTTAGTTCACCTTGTTTGTCTTTTGAAAAAAGACTAGTTGTAGTAGCTGTACTACCTATTATAGTAAGAGCAACTGTTCCTTGAAGAAATTTTCTTCTGGAAATCTCTATATCCATAAAACCTCCTTTTTATTAAGTCTTTGTTTAGCCCATATTCATAATAGTAAATTATTATAAATATAAGTAAACCTTGCATCAGAAAATGATACATAAGCAAACCTTAACTGGAAATAAATATTGTGTATATTAAACGACAATGTGGAGTTTTAATCTGATATCATTTGTATTTGATAGTTAGACTATTAGTATCTTAATAAAATACCAAAAATATAAACTTATAAAAATATTTTATTTGTATTTAAGTTATATCATATAAAACTTATTTTAGAATGTATTGATTGATTATTTAAAAGTCAGGATTAATAATATTATAATTTCATATTATAATAAGGGAGGCAAATGAATCCTTTTATATATCAGAGTTGTTGTAGTGGTGATAGTTTCTGTTATAGAACAGAAGAATTAAAACAAATCAATAAAATGATAACTCAGCGAGAGAATATTTTCATATATTCTAAAAGAAAGTTTGGTAAAACATCACTGATTAAAGAGTTTTTTCATAAAAGTATAGATAAAAATAGATATTTTACTTTTTACTTTGATCTTTTTGGTGTTACTAATTTTGTGGATTTTATAAAAAATGTATATAAACATATAGCACTCAACCTTCCAGAAGATTATCATTTGAGGTTGAAGCATCTAAAAGAGCTTTTTATAAGGGTAAACTTTACAGCTGTAATCAAAGACAATGGAGATTTGGAATTTAATCCCATATTAAATAGTTATAATTTAGATGAATTGTTTGCAGATATTTATAGAGGTCTTGAAAAGCTATCTTTACAAAGTGGTAAAAAAATAGTGATTGCTTTTGATGAATTTCAACAAATCTCCTGTTTAAAAGAAGTCAAAGGAGATATTCTCTTAAGAAAATATATAGATAAATATCCTGATATAAGATATATTTTTACAGGATTAAAAAGACATCTTTTATCTGATATTTTTTCCAAAAAAAATTCACCATTTTATAATATTTCTGGAAAACTTGAATTGAAACCAATCCCTAAAGATAAGCTTTTTATATATGTTGATAAACGATTTAAACATAAACTATCTTTTGAACTTTTTGAGAGAATTTATGATAATACTGAAGGTGAATTGAAGCTAATACAAGAAGTATGTTATCATCTTTATTATATTACATGTTTAAAAAACAATGATATTTTAAATTCAGAAGTAGTTGATTATGTTTGTAGTTCATTATTGGAGAGTAAAAGTGAGTATTTTAAACTTCTTATCAATCAGCTTACAATGCCCCAAAAAATTGCACTTAAAGCTGTAGTTATAAGTAATGGCACAGAGCTATATACAAAAGACAATCTTTTCAAATTGCAAGTGACAAAATCATCTTTAAATACTGCTATAAGGCATCTTTATAAAGATGAAATTATAGATAAAGAAACTAATAAATATTATATTTCCAATAAATGCTTTGAACTTTGGTGTAAAAAAGAGTTTATTTAGTAAAGATTGATAAAGCAATATATAACCACATATTCGGTATCATAAGCGATTATATAAAGCCCGAATTATCCAAAGTATAATTCGGGTTAAAGAGGATGTAACCATTTATGGCACTAGTAGATTTACAAAATATTTCAAAACAATATGATACCAAAATAGTTCTCAAAGATGTGGATTTTACCCTTTTGCAAGGACAAAGAATCGCCGTCATTGGACAAAACGGTCAAGGCAAATCAACACTTTTCAAAGTAATTATGCGTCAAATAGAGCCAGATAGTGGAATACTTGCTATTGACAAAAGTATCACTATAGAGATGCTTGACCAAAACCCACAATTTGAGCCAACTATCACAGTCAAAGAAGCCATAGCAGCAGTTTTGGTGGAGCTTCAAAATGCCAAAATAGAGTATGATGAGATAAGCAACCGCTTGATAAATGAGTATGAAAACCAAGACTTACTCAAGCGACACAGTGAGCTATGTGCATATCTGGATTATCACAATGCTTGGGAGCTAGACACAAAAGTAGATAGAGTAGTAGAGCAACTACACCTAAAAGAATACGAAGACAAACTCGTATCTTTGCTAAGTGGTGGAGAGCAAAGAAGGGTGTCTTTGGCTGGATTGCTCTTGAAAAAACCAGATATTTTACTCCTAGATGAGCCTACCAATCACCTTGATGTTTATATGGTGGAGTTTTTGGAACAAATGCTTCTCAAAGAAAACTTTACATTGCTTTTTATCTCTCATGATAGGTATTTTATAGACAATATCGCTACTTCTACGGTAGAGCTTGATGGTGGAGCTTTGCGAAGATTTCATGGTGGATATACCCAGTATCTTGAGCAAAAAGAGCAACTACTCCAAAACCTCCAAAAAGAACACGATGATTTGCTAGATATTCTAAAACGAGAGCAATACTGGATGCAACACGGTATAAGTGCTAGAAGAAAAAGAAACGAAAGAAGAAAATCAGAGTATTTACAGCTAAAAGAAACAGTCAAAACAAACCCAGCCCAAATCAACAAAATCAGACTCCAACTCCAAAGAGAACAAAGAAGTTTCAACGGTGAAAAAATCCAAAACAAAAGAAAACAACTTTTTGAAGTCAATAATATCTCAAAACAATTGGGTGGCAAGGTATTAATCAAAGATTTCACCACAAGGATTTTGCAAAAAGACAAAATAGCAATAGTAGGACCAAACGGCACTGGCAAATCTACACTATTGAAGATTTTTCTTGAGACATTGAGCCTAGATAGCGGTGAGATAAAAAAAGGTGACTTTAAAATAGGCTACTTTGACCAACACAGAACTATGCTAGATAACGAAAAAAACATCATAGAAACATTTTGTCCATTGGGTGGGGATAGGGTAAAGCTGAGTGATGGAAGAGATTTGCATGTGTATGGCTACCTCAAAAACTTCCTTTTCCCAAGAGAATACTTAGATAAAAAAATAGGTGCATTAAGCGGTGGAGAGAAAAACAGAGTAGCCCTAGCACTACTTTTTACCAAAGATATAGATTGTCTTATCCTAGATGAGCCGACCAACGACCTAGACCTTCCTACTATCAATATCCTAGAAGAATACCTTATCAATTTCCAAGGGGCATTGATATTTGTGAGCCACGATAGATATTTCGTAGATAAGATTGCCGATAAATTATTTATATTCAGAGGTGAGGGCGAAATAATAGAATCAATGCAACCATACAGCGAATATCTAGAAATAGAAAAAGAGCTTCAAGACCTAAGCGACTACGAAAAAGAAGTATCCACAAAAGCCACCACAACAGAGCCTATAATAAAAGAGCAAAAAAAACAAACCAAACTAACCTTCAAAGAACAAAAAGAATACGAATCATTGCCAACTATCATAGAAGAAATAGAGCAAAAAATAGAAGAACTAGGAATTTGCCTAAGCAACCCAAAATGTTACGAACAAAGAGGGATAGTAGTAGTATCTGCTGAGCTTGAAGAGGTCAAAAAAGAATACGAAACCAAAGTAGAAAGATATTTAGAGCTTGAGATGAAAGTGGAGGAGCTGAAAAGCTAGACGCTCACTTGTCATGCTGATACCTATATTGTCATGCTGATACTGAATCAAGTTCAGTATGACAGATTCAGCATCCCATTCAGTATCCGTCATTCTGAACTCGATTCAGAATCCATCCGTCATTCTGAACTTGATTCAGAATCTGTCTTCTTGACGCCAAAGTTGTCATGCTGAACTTGATTCAGCATCTGTCATCCTTACACCCAGTGCCGTTAAGTTAAGAAATTTTATATATTGGAACCCCAGATTCATCTGGGCTTGTCTTAAAATACCCCAAAAATTTAGCAAATTTTAGTTAAAATATAATCAATAAATTATTATAAAGAATTTCAATAACACTAACTTTCAATCAACTAAAAAGGCATTTTCTAATGACAAGTACACCGCAAATAGCAAAATTACGGATGGGATTTTAAGTATGAGTGAAATTATAATTTACACTAGCAATGATGGAATTACCAAGATTGATTTGCGATTGGAAAATGGCACTGTATGGCTATCTCAATTAGAAATTGCCGAGCTGTTTCAAATTACAAAACAAAATATTAGTAAGCATATTAAAAGTATTTTTGAAGATGGAGAGATAGATGAAAAAGTGGTTGTCAACTATAAGTTGACGACCACTCAACACGGAGCTATATCTGATAAAACTTAGACTAAAGAGGTAGGCTACTATAACCTTGATATGATTTTAGCTATTGGTTATCGTGTCCGTTCACTTCGTGGAGTGCAGTTTAGACAATACGCTTCTTAATCGTTTAGTGAGTGCTTTTTTTGATTTGGCTGAACTCAAAGCGAGTGAAAAAACTTCTATGTTTATGCAAGACTAGATAAATGAACTTGATAAATTTGCAGGCATTTATGGCAAAGGCGTATTGCAAACCAAAGGTACGATAAGTAGAACTCAAGCCGATAAAAAAGCAGAACTTGAGTTTAGAGCCTATGAAGCCAAAACACTCTCACCAGTAGAAAAAGAGTATTTGGAGACTATAAAAGCTGTACAAAAAATAGCAGACAAAGAGAGCCGTAAAAAATAAGTGCTTAGGAATAGTATTTTATAACGGCAATATGGTAGTCGCATATAGCGATAATCTTGTGGTTTTACCGCTTGGGATGTTTTTGTAAAAATATCTTCATAAAAAAGTTACACATTTTATACGCGTTTTTTGTTATAATAAATCTAATTTTCTAGTGAAGAAAGGTTATTATGAAAAAAATATTAAGTTTGGATTTAGGTGTAACATCTGTTGGTTATAGTGTTTTGGAAAATATTGATAGTAATCGCTATAAATTGTTGGATTATGGTGTTAGTATGTTTGATAAGCCAACCGATAAGGATGGAAATTCAAAAAAATTACTTCATAGTGCTAGTGTATCTCAAACAAAACTTTACAATCTTCGAAAATTAAGAAAACAAAATCTTGCAAAGCTTTTTGAAGAATTTGGATTTGGAAATCAATTTACATTATTAAAATCTCAAAGAGAAAATCAAATTATAAACAAATGGGAACTTAGAGGAAAAGCAGTTTTTGAAAGAAAATTAAATATAAATGAGTTATTTGCTGTTTTGTATCTCATAGCAAAATATAGAGGTTATAAATCTCTTGATAGTGGTGATTTATTAGAAGAGCTTTGTGAAGATCTAGATTTAGAATGCTCTAATCCAAAAGATAAAGAAAAAAAAGATGATGAAAAAGGAAAAATTAAACAAGCTCTAAAAACTGTAGAATATTTTAAACAAAACAATAGTTCAAAAACAGTTGCACAAATTATTTATGAGCTTGAAATTAAGAAGGCGACCCCAGTTTTTAGAAATCATGATAATTACAACTATATGATTAGAAGAGAATATATTAATGAGGAAATAGAAAGTATTATCGAATCTCAAAAAAATTTAGGATTTTTTGCTTCAACTTTCAATATCGGACTTTTTATAAAGAGACTCAAAGAAACGATAGATGATCAAAAAGAATCTACAACTGATTTAAGTCTTTTTGGACAATGTGAATTTTATAAAGATTTTAAAGTAGCTCATCAATATTCATTACTAACAGATATTTTTAAAATGTATCAAAGTGTTGCAAACATCATTTTCAATCAAAATATAAAAATTACAAAAGAACAAATTAAACTTATTGGTGAAGATTTTTTTCTTAAAATAAAAGAAGGCAAAAATATACCAGATATCAAATACAAAGACATTAGGAAAATTTTAAACCTCAAGGATGAAATTAAAATCTTTAATAAAGATGATGAGAGAATAGAAAAAGGGAAAAAAGTACACAATACTATTATAAAGTTTCATTTTGTAAATAATCTTTCAAAATTTGGAGATGTTTTTAATGAGATTTTAGACAATCCAAATAAGTATGAGATTTTAAAAGAGATTTTTGATACTCTTAAGCTTGAGAAATCCCCTAAAAATATTTATGAAAAACTAAATAACATATTAGAAGCAAAAACAATTATTGAACTTATCAAAAACAAAAGTGGCTCAAGTATTAATATTTCTCATGAAGCGATGATACAATTTATACCATATTTTGAAGATGGGTTTACCCTTGATGATATAAAACAAAAATTAGATTTATCCAATGAGGAGGATTATTCAAAATTCCCAAAAGGCATAAAATATCTTCATATATCTCAATTTGAACTAGACAACAACTTATCTATTAATAACCATCCAGTAAAATCTACTGTAAGTGCAGTCTTGAGGTTAGTTAAACATCTTCATGTAACTTATGGAGTTTTTGATGAAATAAAGGTTGAGAGTACAAGAGAACTTAGCCAAAATGATGAAACAAGAAAAGAGATAGAAAAAGTAAATAGAGACAATGAGTCAAAATTTCAAGCTATCATAGAGAATCAAGAATACCAAGCAATTGCAAATTTATATGGAAAAAATATTAAAAAATATGCAAGAAAAATATTGATGTGGCAAGAACAAGAATTTTTGGATATTTATAGTGGGGCAGTTATTAGTGTAAATGATATTTTTACAAATGTTGTAGATATTGATCACATCGTACCTCAAAGTTTAGGAGGGCTTAGTGTTAAGCATAACTTAGTTTTGGCTCATCGTGATACTAATCTTAGAAAGTCAAATATTCTTCCTTTAGACTTTATTAGCAATAAACAATCATTTATAAATCGTGTTGAAAAACTTTTTACTGAGCATAAAATAAACTTTAAAAAAAGAAAAAATCTACTTGCCTCAAATCTTGATGAGGTATACAAAGACACTTTTGAAAGTAAATCTTTACGAGCTACTAGCTATATAGAAGCACTTACTGCTCAAATACTTAAAAGATATTATCCATTCCAAAAAAGTTTCAAAAATGTCAATAATGTTAGCCACATACAAGGAAGAGCTACTTCAAATGTAAGAAAAGTATTGCAAGTAAAAACAAAAACACGAGATACAAATATCCACCATGCAATAGATGCTGTGCTTATTGGGCTAATAGATAAGTCTTGGCTTCAAAAACTATCAAATACATTTAAAGAAAACTTTGGAAAAATTGATAATGAAGCGAGAGAAAATATCAAAAAAACAATACCACTTATAGAAGGTATTGAGCCAAAAGAGCTAGTTGATATGATAGAAAATAAATACAATGAATTTGAAGAAAATAGTGTTTTTTATAAAGATATTTTTGGTAAAACAAAAGTAGTTAATTTTTGGATATCAAAAAAACCGATGAGTTCAAAAATGCACAATGATACAATTTATGCAAAAAAAGATAGTGGATATTTTACTGTAAGAAAAGCCATAATTCCAGTATTCGTATCTCTTGACATAAAGATTACAACAACACCACAAAAATTTGAAGAGGTTTTTAAAAAAGAGATTTTGGATAAACTTTATCTTTATCACACTAATCCAAAAGATGTAATTTGTCAAATTATTATCAACCGTGCAAATGAAATAAAATCACTTTTGCAAACTTTTCAAACCCTTGATATGAAAGACAAAGAAACCATAAGCGAAGCAAAGATTAAACTAGAAGAGCTTATTCATAGCCCACTAGTAGATCAAAATAAAAATATGGTTCGGAAAGTGCAATTTGCCCAAACAAATCTTACAGGTTTTGAGATAAGAGGTGGAATTGCTACAAAAGAGAAAACTTTTATAGGATTTAGTGTGAAATTACTCAAAAATAAACTTGAGTATGAAAGAATAGATATATCAAATTATTCAAAAATTAAAGCTCAAAATGATAATAGTTTTAAAGTATATAAAAATGAGATTGTATTTTTTGTTGGGAAAAACGGTGAATATAAAGGTGGAAAAATAGTAAGTTTTTTAGAAGATAGTGTAATAGCTTCATTCCAAAACCCAAAATTCCCATCGGCTATTAAGCTACAGCCAGAAGCATTTTGTACTATGAAAAAAGGTAAGGATGGAAAACCTGAAAAAGGAAGCACTAAACAACATTATCTTGCTACAGCGACAGGAATAATCAAACTTAATCTTGATATTTTGGGAAATATTATCTCTTATAAAAGTATAGGTATCGTAGACAGTGAGCTTTTAGAATTTATCAAAAGTATAAAAGGATAATCTTATGGGATGGAAAGTAGTTCATCTTACTCGTCCTTGTAAAATAAAAGTTAAGAATGAGAATTTAGTTTTGTATTTTATAGATACAGATGATGAGATAAAAGTAACCGTAAATGATATAGATTTTATTCTTTTTGATAATAACCAGTTTAGTATAACTGGAAATGTGATAGAACTTTTAGCAAAAAATAATATAGCAACACTTTTTATAGATAAAGAGTTTCATCCAAGCTCTATCTTAACTCCATATCATCAACACTCAACAATGTATGAAATTGCTAATATTCAGATAAATATGCCTATAGAATTAAAAGGTGTTATTTGGCAAGAAATTATAAAAATTAAATTAAAAAACCAGTCTGATACTTTGGCTATTTTTAAGAATAATTGTAATGATAAGATAAACTCATTGATTCAAAAAGTAGAATATTTTGATAAAACAAACCAAGAAGCTCAGTCTGCAAGAGTGTATTGGAAAACAATTTTTTTGTATAAAAATTTTAGAAGGGAACAAGGTGCTGAAGATATTATTAACTCTATGTTAAATTATGCGTATGCAATTTTGAGAGCTTGTATGGCAAGAAGTGTTAGTGCAAGTGGTTTATTGCCTATATTTGGAATATGGCATCAAAATAGGTATAATGCTTTTGGATTAGTAGATGATTTAATGGAACCTTTTAGACCTATTTATGATGCTTATATTAAAATTTTAAAAGAGCGGAAGTTCCATCAAAAGACAGTATTAGATATACAGTTAAAAAGAGAAATAGTTGCTTTTCTAAATTATGGTAGTTTAGTAATCAATGGTGGTGTATCAAATATTACTACTGCTATTGATTTGTATGTAAGAAATTATAAAAGGGTATTAATTAATAATGATATTTCATATATGACATATCCATCAATTAATGAAAAGTTTTTTCAAGATGAGCTCGTTTAAAATTATGTGGCTTATGCTTATGTTTGATTTACCTACAAAAACTAAAAAAGACAAAAAGAGATATCATTGGTTTCATGACGAGCTAGAAAAAGAAGGCTATATGATGATACAATACTCTGTTTATGGCAAAATATTCAGTTCAACAGAATCAGCTAATTTAGGTAAGAAAAGAATAAAAGATTTTGTGCAAAAAAATGTAAAAAAAGGTAATATAAGACTACTTTTATTTACTGATAAACAGTTTTCATCTATGGATGTACTAATAGGTGAACAATCTATCGAAGAGAAGAATGAACCTAAACAACTACTTTTATTTTAAAAAAGGGAGGCAGAATTAACTGCCTCCTAAAGAGCCCTTTATATTTAAAGGGTGTGAGTTTAATACCCCTATTAAACTACTATGTGATAAAACATTAGCAATTATATGATATTGAAGCTGAAAATATTATAAATTGTAAGCAAATTTATAAAAAATTGAAAAAATATTAAAAAACTTATCAGTTTTAATACCCCTATAAACTACTATGTGATAAAATTTATTGAAAGAGGATATGCCTTACATAATGGTTTTAATACCCCTATAAACTACTATGTGATAAAATTCACCCGTCAGTTTCCCATCAAGCACGCGAGTTTTAATACCCCTAT